>Ga0209628_10002028_pt1 | contig 13508 bp, 12 predicted proteins | sample TergutCu122P4_FD_187285 | JGI IMG/M metagenome (GOLD analysis project Ga0209628, IMG submission 187285) | Cubitermes ugandensis P4 segment gut microbial communities from Kakamega Forest, Kenya - Cu122 P4 (SPAdes) (version 2) | ecosystem: Host-associated > Arthropoda: Insects > Digestive system...
GCCCAGCAACGCCGCGCCCTGGAGTTGATCGGGCAGATCCGGATGTAGACAGAAACCGGAATCCAAAAAGAACGACAAGTTGTTGTCGTATAAGCAAAACTCGCGTTTTGGACGCTGGAACTTCGGTTTAATGCAAAATGGTATCAGGCAAAAACACGGGGGCACCCATCGCGTCCCAGCAACGGACAGCTGGCTGCACGGTACACCTTGCAGGGGCATCCTGTTGTTGCTGGGCGGATGGTTAAATTTATTGTGCAGGTGTTGACGCGGTATTAAGTCAAATACCGCATCAAGCAGCCAATTACCGATAGTTCCAATAGCTGTTGAATGACGCGGAAACCTTGCAATTGCTTGTGATAGCGCCGGTGACGTAGGTAAAGCTACTACCATCAGCATTCAAGAACCGCCTGCCATTGCAACCCTTGATCGAGGCGACGTAATACCCAGAGTCCGGCGTAACCGTGAACTTCTGAGTCTGTCCCGGTGCCACCGAAACCGGGCCCGGCGGGCTGATCGTGCCGCCCGCGCCCGCACTGACCGTGACGGTGTAGGCGGAGGTTGTTCTTATGGCGGCAAATGACGCGCTGACCGCGCAATTGCTGGTAATCACACCGGTGGTGTAGGAACGTACCGCGGTGCTGGTGCTATCGCCGGTGAACTCGGTGCCGCCGCAACCCTTGATCGAGGCGATGTAGTATCCCGCGTTCGGCGTGACCGTGAACTTCTGAGTCTGTCCCGGTGCCACCGAAACCGGGCCCGACGGGCTGATCGTACCGCCCGCGCCCGCACTGGTCGTGACGGTGTAGGCGGAGCCCCCCCCTGTCGTGGGACTCAGCCACGTTTTCAGCGCGGCGTTGTACGCCAAGTCGAAACGACCGTAGTAGTTATCGCCCTTCCGATAGTTGCAGGCAGAATTGCCGCCGTACAGCTGACCAATAACCTGCCGCCCGCTTGAGGTAAACAGGGCGCTGCCGCTGCTGCCGCCTTCGGTTATGCCGATTGAAAAAGTCGCGTTATAAAAATTGCCCAGCGTACTGGGCGTACACCAGAAACTGCCATCGGGGTATAGCGTTGTGCATGTGACATTTTGGCTGATTTGGCCGCTGCTGTACTTCTGCAGGTCGCCTTGGGGGTTGTGAATCCCGAAGACGGCCGTACCCGTGGTTACCGGATTTACGTTCCAACCGGCAAATGCCGCGTTGGACGGCGGGGTGCCATTCAAGCGCATGAAGGACGTGTCGGTGCGGCTGGAGTTGTAAAGCAGTACCGCGCCGCCGTTGAGGGTTTGCTTGGCGCTGCTGACTTGGTTGCTGTCGCAACTGGCCGAGCGATAGTTCCAGGTGGTTTGCAAGTTCGAGGCGGCGGTTTGGCTCGAAATGCAGTGGTTGGCACTCAAAAAGTAGGGTGTGCGATCCTCACGGGTGTTGTTGAGCAGCGTACCGGTACACATGTAGCTCATGCCCCGTTCAGTAAAGTTCATCCAAGCGACCGCGTTCATTTGGGTTTCGTTGCCGCTGGTGCACATTACGTCCTGGTTGCATGAGCTGGAGCCGCCAGTAGCCCTGGCCACCGCCTCGGTATCGGTCGGCAGCAGCACCATGTGCGAGACGGTGGGCAACGACACCTTCAACCGCGCCGGGCTGACGCCGGCGGGCAACTCAATTTCCAGTGCCGCCTCGGCACCCTCCACCGTGGGCAGCCAGTAGGTGCGGGCGTCCGCGCTGTGGTCGCCTGCGTTGAGGTTGGTCTGGATGGTGCGCAGCACCTCCGCGGCGGCAATCTCGATCGTTTCCGCCGCATCTGGCGCATACACGCGCAAGCGTGCATCTTGCGGCAGTTGCTCAACCAGCAGGCCCAGCCGCAGACCCTTGGCTCCAGGGGCGCGCACGCTGATGGCCGCGCGCAAGCTGCCGTCAGCCGACCGCGACCACGTCAGCAGGCTGGCGGTAACGGTTGCATCCGCGGCATTGGGTAGCGCGCGCGCCACGCCGATTTGCAGCGGTTGACCGGGGGCTGGCGCGGGCGCGGCCTTGGCATTGGCCAGCTCTGGCAGCACGATCACGCGCGGCGGCACACGCTGACTGCTGCTTTGCGCAAGCGCGCGGATTTGTAGCGGCTGCGTGGGCCTGGGCAGCGGCAGCGCACTGGCGGCGCTGTCAGGTTCCAGCGCGTCCAACTCCTGCACAATTTGCTGGGAGGCGCCCTGAGCCAGTGCCGCCGTTCCGGCGAATGCGAGCGAGAGGCCCAGGAGTAATCGCCGTGCTCTCCGGCCAATAGGGCCATGCTTGGCTTTTATCTCCTGGATACCGGGCGCCGAACCGATGGCCGGCAGCAGCACAGCGCAAACTCGTGCCGCGGTCTTGGTTTGCCTATCCCCGCCTGGCTCAAATCCGGCGGAGGTCATAGTTCTTGAGTCTTGATACTTCATGTCATACCTCACTACGTTGACGTCTAAAAAAGCTTAGGAACAACCACTTTCATACTCCAGAATGGACATATGAATGTTTGATTCCCGGCGATGCCGTGAGCAGGACATCAGTCAAGGTCAATGGTTGGCGTGTACCAGCGTTGCTCAAACTGTTGACATGTAAACGTAATCCCATACACAGCGGCGTTAGTGTATAGCAACGGTGACGATCGGTTTGTCAGGCAAATCCCCGTCCAGGTGTAAGTCTTATGCCATTCGCGTAAAGTTTTGCAAAAATATGGGTAAAGTTTTGCAAAATGACGGTGATTTGCTCAAAACCGCTTGGCTAGCGGCACAGGACACAGTTGCCCTCGCAAAATTCACTCGATCTCGGATATTTCGCCGTGGTGCCGCCCGAATGCTCAATCTCCGGCCCCCTGCGCCGCCGTTGCTGGCAATCTACGCGCGCCCGATAGCCAGTAATTTGCGATCGCGCCAGGCGCGGCCCCAGCGTTCCACCGTCATCCAGGAGATTTGGGCCAGCAGCGCCGACAGAGCGCCGCCCAGCAGTACCACCCACGGCCAGTCCAGATGGGCGCGCAATACCCGCACGATGGGGTAATGCCACAGGTAGATGGCATACGAAAGCTGGCCCAGTTTGACCAGCGCCGGACGGCTCAGCAGCGCATAAACCCAGCCGCGCGGCGCGGTGTGCCCGGGCGCCGGCAGCACGGCCAGCACCAGCGCCAAACCGGTCAGTTCCACCAGCGTCGTGGCCCAAGTCATGATGCCCATGTCATACCAGTCCAAGCCGATCCACAGGGGCGTGAGCGCAACCAGCCACACCCCCCAGCGCGCATGGGCCATGAGACGCTGGAACCACGCCGGGCGCTCGCGCAGCAGCGCCGCCAGCAAACTGCCCGCCAGCAGGCCGGTGGCGCGGGTGTCGAAGCGGAAGAAGATTTGATAGAACTCCTGCCCCTGCCAGACCCAAAACACGCGCCAGCCCCAAGCCAGCAGGAACAGCGCCGCGATCAGCCGCCACACGGCGCCGCGCGGCACCCAGACCGTCAACGCCAGCAGCGCCAGCGGCCACAGCAGGTAGTAGTGTTCTTCCACCGACAGCGACCACATGTGCAGCAGGCTGTTGGGGATGTCAAAAAACGCGATGCCGTAATCGGCCAGGTATAGGCCGGAGACGATGGCGTCCTGATACCAGTCGCCGCTGTCGGGCCAGAAGATCGGCGCGACCAGGCAATACACGGCCAAAAACGCCAGTAGCGCGGGCATCAGGCGGAAAAAACGCCGCCGGTAAAAGCGCCACAGGTCGATCCGGCCGGTTTGTCCGATTTCGATCAGCAGCAGCGAGGTGATGAGGTAGCCGCTCAAGACAAAGAACAGATCGACCCCGAAGAACGCGCCTTCGGCCCCCGGCACGTGCGCGTGCGAAAGGAGGACCAAAAATATGGCGATCGCGCGCAGCCCGTCCAAGGCCGGGTTGTAGGGCAGCTTCCAATCGTGCGATTCAGGCGGCAGGCGTGGCGCGGGCTGGGTCATGCCTCATGGCGCCAAAAACTGCCGCATTTGCGCGATGACTTGCGCGTAGTCGCTCTGGCCGAAGATGGCGCTGCCGGCCACGAAGGTGTCCGCGCCCGCGTCGGCCACCCGGCGGATATTGGCGGGCTTGATGCCGCCGTCGACTTCCAGCCGGATGGCGCGGCCCGAGGCGTCGATGCGGCGGCGCGCCGCCTCGATTTTGCGCAGCGCGCTGTCGATGAAGTTCTGGCCGCCAAAGCCTGGGTTGACGCTCATGATGAGAATCAGGTCGATCTCGTCGATCAGCCAATCCAGCACGTCCAGCGGCGTGGCCGGGTTAAACGCCAACCCGGCTTGGCAGCCCGCCGCCCGGATGGCCTGCACGCTGCGGTGCGGATGGCTGCTGGCCTCGGGGTGAAAGCTGATCAGGCCCGCGCCCGCCTGGGCAAATGCCTGCGCCAAGGCGTCCACCGGCTGCACCATCATGTGCACGTCCAGCATGACCGGGCGGCCGCTGCCATCCACCGCGTGGGGTTTGAGCGATTGCAGCACCATCGGGCCCACGGTCAGGTTGGGCACGTAATGGTTGTCCATTACGTCAAAGTGAATCCAGTCGGCGCCGGCGGCGATGACGGTGCGTACTTCTTCGCCCAGCCGGGCGAAATCGGCCGACAAAATGGAAGGTGCGATGTGGTAAACAGGTTGCGACATTGCCGAATTTTTACCCAGTATTTCGCCGGAACCCGGCAAGATGTGCAGTTCAATGAAACAATATACATTATCCTAGAAACCGCAGTTGACCGCTTGTAACCCTCAGGAGAACCGCGTGGATATTGACTTTTGTGGCTTCGATCACGTTCACCTCTTGGGTGAGAGCGCTACGCTACTGGCCAGCACCGTGCTCGCCGCGCCATGCGGCGTTGCAAATCCTCGCGATACCGCCCCGAGTATCGCTGCGGTTTGCGCCTTGCCTGGCTTAGCCGTAGCGGCACTGGCAAGCGCGTTCAACTACGGTTTCTAGGATTATTATGACTTTGCGCATTGGTATCTCGGCACGTTTGCTCCATCCCCGTCAGCTGCACCAGGCGGTGCCCGGCAGCGAAGCGCCGCAAAAACGCCTGCAATACCTGGAAAGCCACATGGCGCAATGGATCATGTCGCACGGCGTGGTGGCGCTGATGATCCCGTTCAGCGACAGCCAGGCGCCGCCCGCACGCAAGCGCCCGCTCAACCGTTCAGTGCTGGCCGATCTGGTCGATCAGCTCGACGGCTTGGTGCTGCAGGGCGGGGTGGACATTCATCCCAGCCGCTACGGCGCCCAGCCGTGGCAGCCCGGCGCGGATGCCGAGTGCGATCCGGTGCGCGACGCCTACGAGCTGGAATTGCTGGACGGTTTTATCGGCGCGGACAAGCCGGTGCTGGGCATTTGCCGGGGCGCGCAACTGCTCAACGTGCATTTTGGCGGCACGCTGGTGCAGGACATTCCGACCCAATGGCCCCATGCGCTGGCGCATTACGACCCGCAGCGCTACGACCATTTGACGCACGACGTGTATCCCGAATCGGGGTCGTTGCTGGAACACATCTACGGCAGCGGGCTGCGGCGCGTGGTCAGCATCCATCACCAGTGCGTGCAGCGGCTGGGCACGGGGTTGACCATTGAGGCATACAGTCCGGACGGCGTGCCCGAGGCCATCCGCCACCCCGGTTATCGCTTCATCGTGGGGGTGCAATGGCACCCGGAATTTCACGACGCGGCGCACCGCGCCGATATGGCGCCCGAAGGCGAGCTGGACAACGGCCCGCTGATGATGGCCTTCCTCAAAGCCTGCGCCCGGCGGCTGCCGCGCAGCGAACGCCACGCCCGCCTGGCCGCCATGCGCCGCTTGCCATGGGTGAGTTCGAGCTGATCGAGCGCGTCTTCCGCCGCCGCGCCGATGCCGCGCCGCGCCGCGCCCAAGTGGTCTTGGGCATCGGCGACGACTGCGCGCTGCTGGCCGCCCCGCCGGGTCAGCAATTGGCCGTTTCGAGTGACATGCTGGTCGAGGGACGGCACTTCTTGGCCGAAGTCGAACCGGCGGCGCTGGGCCATAAGGCGCTGGCGGTCAACCTGAGCGACCTGGCCGCGATGGGCGCGCAGCCGCTGGCTTTTACGCTGGCGCTGGCGCTGCCGCCCGAACGCGCGGGCGACGCGGCGTGGCTCGACGCTTTTGCCGGCGGCCTGATGCAACTGGCCGCCGAACACGGTTGCGCGCTCATCGGCGGCGACACCACCGCCGGGCCGCTCAATGTGTGCATCACCGTATTCGGCCTGGTGCCCCCAGGACAGGCGCCGCGGCGCGACGGCGCGCGGGCGGACGAAGACCTGTGGGTCAGCGGCGCGTTGGGCGACGCGCGGCTGGCGCTGGAGGCGCTGCGCGGCGGCCTCGCCTTGCCGCCCGGCCTGCTGGCGCAAGCACGCCAGCGGCTCGAACGCCCTACTCCGCGCATCGCCTTGGGCCTGGCCTTGCGCGGCACGGCCAGCAGTTGCATCGACCTTTCCGACGGCTTGGCGGGCGATCTCCAACACGTGCTGCGCGCCAGCCGCGTAGGCGCCAGCGTTGATGCCGGCACGGTGGCGGGCCTGCTGCAAACCCCCGCCCCGCTCACCCCGCAACAGCGTTACGCCTTCACCTTGGCGGGCGGCGACGATTACGAACTGCTCTTTACCGCCCCGCCCGATCGCCGCGCCGCCGTACTGGCCGCCGCGCACGCGGCCGCCACCCCCGTCACCCGCATCGGCCAAATCACCGCGGCGCCCGGCCTGGTTTTGCGCGATGCCCAGGGACGCGCCATCACCGGCAATTTCGCGGGGTTCGATCATTTCTCCGGGCACGCCACTGGCACGGCATAATCGCACCCATGAAAACCGCCGGCCGCCCCGGCGGTTTGTCTTTCCGTTTAGCGAGAAACATGGCCACCATCCCCATCACCCAGCGCGGCGCGGAGCAACTCAAGGCCGAGTTGCAGCGCCTGAAAACCCAAGATCGTCCGGCGATCATCAACGCCATTGCCGAGGCGCGCTCGCACGGCGACCTGTCGGAAAACGCCGAATACGACGCCGCCAAGGAAAAGCAGGGCTTCATCGAAGGCCGCATCAATGAAATCGAATCCAAGCTGGCCGCCGCGCAAATCATCGACCCGGCCGCGCTCCATGCGGACGGCAAGGTGGTGTTCGGCGCCACGGTGCAACTGCAAGACGAGGCAAGCGGCGAAGAAGTGACTTACCAAATCGTCGGCGAGGACGAGGCCGACCTCAAGCACGGCCTGATCAACATCAACAGCCCAATCGCCCGCGCCCTAATCGGCAAGGAAGAAGGCGACACCGCCGAGGTCCAGGCGCCCAGCGGCGTGCGGCACTACGAAATCGTGGCGGTGCATTACCGCTGATCCCGAAAGGTTGAGCGTTGTGCGCTTAGCGTTGAGCCTCATGGACAACTGGGTTAACGCATCCCGATGCAAAACTGGCGCAAACGTGTAGGCGGCCTGGCGGCGGCGCTGTGGTGGGGCAGCCTGAGCGCGCTGTTCATCATGGTGCCGCTGCTGTTCGCCCACCTGCCCTCGCGCATGCTGGCGGGCAACACGGCGGCGCACTTGTTCACCGCGCAAAGCTGGATTTCAGCCTGCTGCACGCTTGTGCTGCTGGCGCTGACGCGCGCCGGACCAGCCGATCAAGCGCCCTGCTCCCGGCGCGCCGATTACCGCCTGCAACTCTGGGTAATATCGGGCCTGCTGCTGGCGCTGCTGCTCGAATATGCCGTCGCCCCGCACATCGTCGCGCGCGAGCGTCTGGCGCTCTGGCACACGGTGGGCACGCTGATGCTGGCGGCGCAATGGGTGTGCGCCTTGATGGCGCTGTGGCGCTTGACCGGCTCCGCGGCACGGGGCCATGAATGAATTTTCTTAATCTTAAACAAGGAGATCGTGGATGACTATTGCAGCCTCCAGCATTTCGCGCAACAAACTTCTGGGCATAGCCGGAACGGGCTGGATGTTCGACGCGCTCGACGTCGGACTGGTATCGTTCATCATGGCCGCGCTCATCAAGGAGTGGAGCCTGTCGCCGGCCCAAGTGGGCTGGCTGGGCGTCATCAACTCCACCGGCATGGCGCTGGGCGCGTTGCTGTTTGGCCTGCTGGCCGACCGGATGGGCCGCAAAAAAGTCTTCATCATCACCTTGCTGATGTTCAGCATCGCCAGCGGCTTGTCGGCGGCATCCACCACGCTGACGATGCTGCTGGTGCTGCGCTTTTTCATCGGCATGGGGCTGGGCGGCGAATTGCCGGTGGCCTCCACGCTGGTGTCGGAAAGCGTGCCGGCCCACGCGCGCGGCAGGTTCGTCGTGCTGCTGGAGAGCTTTTGGGCCGTGGGCTGGATACTGGCCGCGCTGATCGCCTATTTCATCATCCCCAGTTACGGCTGGCGCGTGGCCCTGCTGCTGGGCGCGCTGCCCGCGTTTTACGCGATATACCTGCGCCTGCATCTGCCCGATTCGGGGCGCTTCGCACCGCAAACCGCCGCCCGCGCCAGCTTTTCGGACAACTTGGCGCAACTTTTCGCCCCGTCCTACCGGCGCGCCACCCTCACGCTGTGGATCTTGTGGTTCAGCGTCGTGTTCTCGTACTACGGCATGTTTCTGTGGCTGCCCAGCGTGGTCGTACTCAAGGGGTTCGGACTGGTCAAAAGCTTCGAATACGTGCTCATCATGACGCTGGCGCAATTGCCCGGCTACTTCAGCGCCGCCTGGCTGATTGAACGGTTCGGGCGCAAATTCGTCCTGATAACGTACCTGCTGGGCACCGCGCTGTCGGCCTACTTTTTTGGCCACGCGCACTCGGTGGCGCACCTGCTGATCGCCGGATCCATGCTGTCGTTTTTCAACCTGGGCGCCTGGGGCGCACTCTACGCCTACACACCGGAGCAATACCCGGACGCCATCCGCGCCACCGGCGCCGGCACGGCCGCCGCGATCGGACGCATCGGCGGCATCTTCGGCCCGCTGGTGCCGGGCTTCCTGTTCAACCCCAAGACCGACATCCAAGCCATCTTCTGGGTTTTCTGCGCCGTCATCGTGCTGGGCGTGACGGCGGTGGCCCTGCTGGGCAAGGAAACCCGCGGCATCGAATTGATCAAAGGCCACTCCACCCCGGCCTGACCGCCGGGCCGGATGCGCAACCCGCGTTTTTGCGCATCCGGTTTTCAGTGGCCCGCATGTGCCACAATCTCACATTCTCGGCATGGCATGTGATATGAGGGCATGCATCGCAAGGGTTTTGTGTGCGGGCACGCTAGCAGGGTTGTGCCGGAATTTTTGAAAGAAAAAATTCACCATGACCGATTCCGCTTCTCCCATCGTTGAACTGGACTTTTCCGACTGGAGCGCTCCAGCGCGCCACCCTGAAAAACAGGCCGAATGGACGGCCGCCATCGAAGCCGGGCAGGTGTTGTACTTTCCGCATCTATCGCTCCAGCTCTCGCCGCAAGAAAAAGCGCTGTTGCGCGAGGACATGCTCAGAGGCGGCACGCGCAACGTCAGCCTGGGCAGCGACGGCGCGCTCAAGCACGCGGCCGGCACGCCCGAGGAGCAAAAACTGCTGGCCGGCATGATCGGCCGCTACCGCAAACAGGTGCTGGAACTGGTCGATGGCCTGTTTCCGCACTACCGCGGCGCGCTGCGCGTGGCGCCCACCAGCTTTCGGCCCAAGCAGGTCGAAACGCGCGTGCAATCGGTGCATGCCGACGACCGGCGCATGCATTTCGACGCCTTTGCCACCCGCCCGACCTACGGCGAGCGGATCTTGCGCGTTTTCACCAACCTCAACCCCAACGGCCAGCCGCGCGTCTGGCGCGTCGGCGAACCGTTTGAAACCGTTGCCAAACGCTACCTGCCGCGCATCAAACCCTACAGCCTATTCAAGGCCAAACTGCTCAACGCCGTGGGCGGCACCAAATCGGTGCGCAGCGAATACGACCACCTGATGTTCAACCTGCACAACCTGATGAAGGAAGACGAGCAGTATCAAAAAACCGGCACGGTGGCCACCATGCCCTTCCCCCCCAACTGCGTCTGGATCGCCTACGCCGACTTGGCCGCGCATGGCGTCGCCAGCGGCCAGTACATGATGGAGCAAACGCTGCACCTGGCCCCGGGCGGCGAACTCAACCCGGACAGCAGCCCGCTGGCCATCCTCACCCGACTGATGGGCCACCCGCTGGCCGGCGTCGGCACGGCTCAGACCAAGTGAGCTTCGCCCTTGTGTCTAGTTGCACAAATACCCGCACATAAAACCGCGCCTTCGCGCCCACAGCGGCGTTGCAAATCCTCGCCATAGCTACCGGCTATGCCTGCGGTTTGCGCCTTGCTGTGAACGCGAATGCATCGGTTTTATTTGTGCCGCCATTTATGCAACTAGACACTCGTAATCCACGCCGAAACGCCGCGCTAGCACTGTTAGCGGTTGATCCAGCGTCCACAGCGACGCACCGGGCGTCATCAAGGCCGAAGCGAGCAAGGTCACGTCCACCAAGCCGCAGCCTTGATCGTAAAGCCGTTCGCGCTCGATAAAGTCCAGCACTTCCTGCTGGCTGGCTTGGCTGGCGGCACGCAGCAAGGCCAGTTGGCCCAGCGTGCGGGCGCGTGGCGCCGGCGGCGTGCCGCAGGCCAGCTCGGTCAATACAAAGGGATGCATCAACACCCGATCCTGCGCAAGCAGGCCGGCCAAAATACCGTTGCGGCGGCGAAAGTGATCCACCCAAACGGAAGTATCGACCAGCACGGCAGCGGACATTCGCCTAGCCGGTCACGTTTCTAGGGTCACAGGTTTGCGGCGTGGCGTGTTTTTCATCTCTGGTGCGCGCCCCCCCAGCGCGGCCAGCCGTTGCCCGGCGCGCACACGGATAAAGGTGCGCAGGGCTTCGCGCAGCAGTTCCGCTTTGTCCATGCCGGGGCCGGCAACCGCGCGGGCCTGCTCATACAGGGCATCTTCAACGGTGATGGTGGTGCGCACGGCAAGATTCCTTTATTGATGCTATCTTACATCAAAAACAGCATCAAAGGCGCTATTGAACCTAAACAACCCGCCCGATGGCGGCCTGCTCGGATGCGTCAACCGCGGTTTCCAGGGTTATTGCCGCCTGGACGCCCCGCGCACTGTCCGCACGCCCTGCAAGCGGAAGATTGGGCCGATGCGCCGGGCTGACAGGACTGCCGTATACCAGTGAGCCAACGCCGCAAGACACGCAGCACATACAGCGCCGCCGCCATGACCATCCCAAAAACCATCAGCTGCTGCCACATCGCGCTCACTCCCCGGTCAAGGCCAGCGTCACCCGGTAGGTGATAAAACTGGCCAGATAGGCCAGGCCGAACAAATACCCGGCCAGCACCGCCACCGGCTGCCAGCGGCCGGTTTCACGCTTGACCACGGCCAGCGTTGAAATGCACTGCGGCGCATAGACATACCACACCAGCAGCGACAGCGCCGTCGCCAGCGGCCAGCCGTGCGCGATCACCGGTTGCAGCGCGCCCGCCACCGCGCCGCCGGAAGCCGACAGCGCATACACCGTGCCCAAGGCACTGACAACCACCTCGCGCGCGGCCATGCCGGGCACCAGGGCGATGCTGATTTGCCAGTTAAACCCGATCGGCGCAAAAACCTGCGCCAGCCACCCGCCGATGATGCCGGCGGCACTGTATTGAATCGCCGGCCCCGTGGCCCCGGCCGGCGGCGCCGGGTAACTCGACAAAAACCACAGCACAACCGTGACCGCCAAGATGATGGTGCCCACCCGCTGCAAAAAAATCCACGTCCGCTCCCACAAGCCCAGCAGCAAACCGCGCGGGTTCGGCCAGCGGTACACGGGCAGCTCCATCAGCAACGGCGATTTGTGCTGCCCGGCGCGCCAGCGCTGCCAAACCCAAGCCACCGCCATCGCCGAAACAATGCCCAGCGCATACAACACGAACAGCACCAGCCCCTGCAAATTAAACAAACCCGCCAGCCGCCGTTGCGGGATAAAGGCGGCAATCAGCAGCGTGTACACCGGCAGGCGCGCCGAACAGGTCATCAGCGGCGCGATCATCATGGTCACCAGCCGGTCGCGCCAATGACCGATGGTGCGCGTGGCCATGATCCCCGGCACCGCGCAGGCAAAGCTTGACAGCAGCGGAATAAACGAACGCCCCGACAGCCCCACCCCGCCCATCACCCGGTCCAGCAAAAACGCCGCGCGCGGCAGATAGCCCGAATCTTCCAGCGCCAGGATGAAAAAAAACAAAATCAGAATTTGCGGTAAAAACGCCAGCACCCCGCCCACGCCCGCCAGCACGCCGTCGGTGAGCAGACTCTGCAACGGCCCGCCCGGCAACGTCTGCCGCACCCAGCCGCCGGCCGCCTCGGTGGCGATTTTGATCAGATCGCTGGCCCATTGCCCCCAGCCAAAAACCGCCTGAAACATCAAAAACAGCGCGGCCAGCAACACCGCCATCCCCCACACCGGATGCAGCGCGACGCGGTCGATGCGGTCGCTGGCGCTCAGCGCCCCCGCCGATTCCGGTTGCGGCAGCGCCAGCCGCAAAATCCGATGCACCTCGCGCTGAGTCGCCAGCACCGCATCCAAATCCGGCGCTTGCCAAGACATCGGTTGCGGCGGCGGCACCGGCGCATCCAGCGCCGCCAGCAGCCCCGCCGCGCCGCCCTTGCGCACGCCGATGGTAGGAATCACCGGCACGCCCAGCGCCTGCGCCAAGCGCGGCACGTCGATATGCAAACCTTGGCGCTCGGCCATATCCGTCATATTCAGCGCGACCAGCATCGGCAAACCCAGCTGCCGGGCCTCCAGCACCAGCCGCAAATTCAGGCGCAAATGGGTCGCATCCACCACGCACACCAGCAAATCCGGCGGCGGCTCGGCGCTTTGGCCTGTAATCACGTCGCGCGTCACCGCCTCGTCAGCCGACAGCGCATTTAGGCTGTACGCGCCCGGCAAATCCAGCACCGACACCCCGCGCCCCGCCGGCGTGCGGGCCTGGCCTGTTTTGCGCTCAATCGTCACCCCCGCATAGTTGGCCACCTTCTGGCGGCCACCGGTCAGCAGGTTGAAAATCGCCGTTTTGCCGCAATTGGGATTGCCCAGCAGCGCAATACGCGCCGGCGGCCGCACGGCATCGGCAACCGCCCGCGGCTGAAAATGTATCGGCCGTACCAGCGCTTGGGCCAATTCAGTCATGGTTGCCCTGCGCCAGCGACACCACATGCACCAGCGCCGCCTCGTGCCGCCGCAACGCAAAAGTCGCGTGCCCCACCCGCACCGCCAGCGGATCGCCGCCCAACGCGCCATGCGCCATCACGCACACCGGCTCATCCGGCACAAAACCGATCTCCGTCAACCGCAACGCCAAGCGCCCGCCCTGCGCATCAGCCGGACGCGCCACATCCAACACCCGCCCCCACACCCGAACCGGCAGCCGGTCGAGCGTAAGCGCGGCGCTTGCGCAAACGGTTTGAGAAGACAACATCACCAAGCC
>Ga0209628_10002029_pt1 | contig 13507 bp, 7 predicted proteins | sample TergutCu122P4_FD_187285 | JGI IMG/M metagenome (GOLD analysis project Ga0209628, IMG submission 187285) | Cubitermes ugandensis P4 segment gut microbial communities from Kakamega Forest, Kenya - Cu122 P4 (SPAdes) (version 2) | ecosystem: Host-associated > Arthropoda: Insects > Digestive system >...
GCATTGGATCACCCCTTTGCTGTAATTATTAGGCGGTTGTTGAATTGCAACGCCAGTGTTTCCAAGGCTTTGTTGATGCTGTTTTTGTTTTTACCTCCGTCATTCCGAGGTAAAATGCGATTTAAGTGCTAAAAAACCTTGAAATTGCGTTGAATAACAAACTCATTTAACAATCGCCTACAAACAGTAAGGATTGGAACGACGCGCTCATAACCGTACTGAATCAAAGGAAACCGTCATTGCTCGGTCGGCTCGAATCCGCGAAAACGGCAGCCGCCGATCTGAACAGCCTCGCCGGTCGTGAACGGGGAGGTGTGTCCATGTGCCTGTAGCTTATTTCAGATGCCTCAAATGCAAACGTACCTTTGACACTTTCGAGGGCGCGCAAGGCTGTGAGGACGCGCATCTGCGCCCTAAATCGGTGAAGGCGGTTGAGTACACTGTCAGGCCGTTCCCATACTCGGTTGAGGTCAAATTCAATAACGGAGAAAAAAGAATATATAACGCCCAGGACTTAGGCGGATGAGGAGGTGAAATCCAATGCAGGAACAAGTAAACGATAAAACCGTGGCTCTGTCGGTAAAGGCGGTGAAAATCACAGGGCGGCTTCTCGCGCAGGCTATGCGGGCGTTTTTGAAAAAGGCGCGCGAGCCTACCTTCAAGCACGGAAAGCAGAGCGTCAAGTCGCTCACCAAACAGGGCGCGAGCCTTACGAACATCGAAATCGACGGCGACAATATCGGCTCGTTCAGTAAGACCGCTCGCAAGTACAACGTGGACTTCGCGTTGAAACGCGACGACTCAGAATCGCCGCCGAAATGGATAGTGTTTTTCAAAGCGAAAGACTCGGACGCGCTAATGTCGGCGCTAAAGGAATACAGCAAAAGCCAGTTAAAGGAAAAAGCTGTAAAACCCTCCCTTCTCGCCCGTTTAGAAGAAGCGAAGGAGCTTGTCAGCCAAGTCGCCCCTCCCGTCAAAAGCAGGAAGAAGGGGGATATTGAGCTATGATAAACACAGCGAAAATCAAGAGGTTTATCCTCCCGAACCTGCCCTACGCCTTTATGTTTTGGCTGTTCGGCAAAGCCGGGGAAGCGGTGCGAACCGCGCCGGGACACGATATTTTGCAAAAGCTGATATACGGCGTGGCAAACCTGAACGCGGCGTTCTCTAACCCGCTTCCGTCATTTGACCCGACCGATATGTTAGTCGGGCTTATCGGCGCGGCGGGTATCTACTGCGCCGTGCTGTATAAGAAGAAAAACGCGAAGAAATGGCGCAAGGACATGGAATACGGCTCGGCGCGATGGGGCAATAAAAAAGACATTGAACCTTTTATTGACGCCAAGCCTGACAACAACGTGATCCTGACCGCCACCGAATCGCTGATGCTCGACGGCAGACCTGCGAACCCGAAATACGCGAGGAACAAAAACGTGCTTGTGGTCGGCGGCTCTGGCTCCGGCAAGACGAGGTTCTGGTTGAAGCCAAACCTGATGCAGCTTCATTCAAGTTACGTTGTAACAGACCCGAAAGGCACGATTTTAATTGAGTGCGGAAAGCTGTTACAGCGCGGCACACCGAAGGTCAAAGCCGTCCTTGATAAGGACGGGAAAGCTGTCAAAGACAAGCGCGGCAACACAGTAACGGAAATCGTGCGGAAAAACGGCAAGGTCGTGTATGAACCCTACGAAATCAAGGTACTGAACACCATCGACTTCAAGAAATCCATGCACTACAATCCTTTCCATTATATCCGCTCAGAAAAAGACATCCTGAAATTCACGACCGCCCTTATCGCCAATACGAAGGGCGAGGACTCCAAGAGCGGAGAAGATTTCTGGGTCAAGGCAGAAACCTTGTTGTACTGCGCTTTAATCGGCTTCATCCATTACGAAGCGCCGCCGAATGAGAAGAACATGAATACCCTCGTCGAACTGATCAACTCAATGGAGGTACAGGAAGAAAACGAAAACTTCAAAAACGCCGTGGATATTCTGTTTGAGCGGCTCGAAAAAGGCAGCGCGGAAAAGGGCATCCCGCCGCAGCCGAAACACTTTGCCCTGCGCCAATATAAAAAGTACAAATTGGCGGCGGGCAAAACCGCGAAAAGCATACTCATTTCCTGCGGCGCGAGGCTCGCGCCCTTTGATATTGCGGAGCTTCGCGAGATTATGAGTTACGACGAAATGGGGCTTGACACCATCGGCGACCACAAGACCGCGCTCTTTATCATCATCAGCGACACCGACACGACGTTCAACTTCATCGCCGCCCTGATGTACAGCCAGTTATTCAACCTGCTCTGCGACAAGGCGGACACAAAATATCGCGGCGAACTGCCGGTACACGTCAGGTTTTTGCTCGATGAGTTTGCGAATATCGGCCAGATTCCGAACTTCGACAAACTCATAGCTACCATCCGAAGCCGTAAGATTTCAGCCTGCGTGGTGCTGCAAACGCAGTCACAGCTTAAAACGATGTACAAGGACGCGGCTGAAACGATTATCGGCAACATGGACACCCGTTTGTTCCTCGGCGGCTCGGAAAAGACCACGCTCAAAGACCTGTCGGAAGCCCTCGGAAAGGAAACGATTTACCTGCTCAACAACAGCGTGAGCAAGGGCAATTCCCCGTCTTTCAGCCAGAACTATCAAAAGCTCGGCAAGGAACTCATGTCCGTGGATGATGTTGTATTCTGTTAGGGACTTCTTCACCGAAGTCGTAAAAACCAGCGGAAATACGGCATTTTTTGTTGTTGGCCGAAGCGGTGAATCGGGTTTCACTGGCAGAGAATAAATATTTTCAACCGAGTTCCGATTTACCCCTTGGATTTTCCTTTATTATAGAGGGAGTAATCTATTTGGTGCGGTATAGGATTATCACCCTTCTACACGGGAGAAAAATTGGGGATTGCGGATTCCAGAAAATACTTTTTATTTTGCCGATAAATAAGTTCCGTTTTACCCCATGTTTTTCTCCTATATATAGAGTGGTGTAATCTGTTATCTCTTAGCAAGGTTACTGACCGCTCAAAAAACGAAAAGGAGGAATTGAATGGGAGAAACCATCACAGCAGTACCAACAGCCCAAAACAGAAATATGCCGGACTTCCCAAAGGAGGAAAATATGAAGATTACGGCATTGTACGAGCGCCTTTCGTCCGGTGACGAGGGACGCGACGGAGACAGCAACTCCATTAAAAACCAGAAAATGCAGCTTGAAACCTATGCCACATTGCAGGGGTTCAGCAACATCCGCCATTATACCGATGACGACGAATCAGGGCGGTTTTTTGACCGTACGGGTTACACGAGGATGATGGAGGACGTGGAGAGCGGCAAAATCGGTATCTGCGTCATGAAAGACCTGACGCGCTGGGGGCGCGACCATGTTCAGGTAGGGATAGCTATGGAGATTTTTCGCAAAAACGGCGTTCGGTTTATCGCCGTCAACCACGGGATAGACAGCATCCATCCCGAAACCCTTGAAATGGCCCCTTTTATCAACATAATGAGCGAATGGTACGCGAAAGACTGCTCAAAGAAGGTGAAATCGGCGTACAAGGTAAAGGGGATGTCAGGTAAGCCGCTTTCCCAGCCGCCTTATGGTTACATGAAAAGCCCGGACCGGAAAGATTTTTGGATTGTGGACGAGGAAGCCGCCGCCGTGGTCCGGCAAATCTTCCGGCTCACTATGCAGGGCAAGGGGATATATCAAATCGCCTGTCACCTTTCGGCAAGAAAAATCCCTGTGCCAGCCCACTACCAAGCCATGAGGGGCGAGGGCAAATGGGTGAAGCGTCCTATCAAAGACCCGTACTCATGGAACCTCATCACCGTCGAAAGAATACTGAAAAACCGTGAGTATTGCGGCGACGTAGTAAACTTCAAGACCAGCAAGCACTTGAAGGACAAACGTTCAAGCTATGTTCCCGAAAGCGAGTGGGTGGTTTTTGAAAACGTCCACGAGCCTATTGTCGACCGTATCTCCTTCGAGAACGTACAGAGGGTTTACCAAAGCCTAAAGCGGAAAAGCGCCGATAAGACGGGAAACCTTCATCCGCTGGCGGGGCTGCTCTATTGTTCGGAGTGTGGCGGGAAGATGTATATCTTCTGCCCCGATAAGAACGGAAAGCAGCCCTACGCGCAATGCGGCAGCTATCGGGGATCTTCCGAACGAATAAAGCATCATTATCAGACTCTCTGTAAAACAAGCCGGCGTATCATCGCTGACAATGTTCTGGAACTGGTGCGCGACGCCTTAAAAAGAATCTTTGATTACGCTAAGATTGATAAATCCGCTCTTGAAAAATCCATCAGGGAGTTGCTTGCTTCGCAGCAGACAGATGAAGTCAAGGCCCAGCAGAAACGGCTTGCGGTTTGCGAGAAACGTCGCGGTGAACTGGATCAGCTGCTAAACAAAATTTATGAGGATAATGCTCTCGGCAGGCTTCCCGAAAACCGTTACGCTTCCCTGCTTGAAACCTACGGGCAGGAGCAGGCCGCCGTCGAAAAAGAGATTGCGGAAATCCGGTCGTCGGTTGAGAAGTACGAAGATGACAGCGGACGCGCCGAACGGTTTATGAAACTGGTGGAACGCTACACGGTCTTTGAGGAAATCACGCCCGTCATGATTCATGAGTTTGTTGAAAAAATCGTTGTCCACGCGAAGGAAAATCAATATGTAAAGTCCTCGCCCCAAAAGGTGGAGATACACCTGAACTTTATCGGCGAGTTTGCCTTACCCGATCTTGAATATTTCCCGTCCCCAGAGGAAATCGCAGAGCGGGAACGCAAGGAAAAGGAACGGGAACGCTATCGCCGGAATTACCTGAAAAGGAAAGCGCGGGGCTACTATAAAAAGCAGACCCAGGTTGCATGGGCGAGCAGTTCCAAATGTGAACGGAGCTCACATTTGGAACGACCAGCCCCGCGAGACTTACCCATAGCCCAATAAGGTTCCGCGCCTTATTGGAATCTAAGCAATCGCCGCCTGTGCCGCGCCAACGACACGGGCGGTTTTATATTGCAAAAATCTCAAAAACGAAAGGAATATGCCTATGCAAAATCAGAAAGACCTAAACGCATTTACAAAAATAATCGGAGGCTCAACGTACAAAGTCCAAATCGTTTTCAGCCAAACGAGCAAGGACAGCTTCACCGATAAACTTCTCCGGCTTGTCAAAAATGACGCGGCCGAAAACAAGAAAGCCAGTTAGCCACTCGGGGATTTTTTTCTCTGCGGATGGGTCTTTACATCGCTCCTGCCGGTTTGGGTTTGCGCGGGCTTGCCCGCGTAAAGCGGCGGCGTAAGCCGCCGTAGCCCCCGGCAGGGCCCACCGCTACTTTTGGCGCAGCCAAAGTAGCAGAGTGGGTTCGGCTACTATGAAATAGGAGCCGAAAACCGCCGCTGCGCTACCGATTTTGTGGTCACATATTCATATTTTCAATCAAAACGAAAGGAATGATTCAATGGCAAAAACACATTTTACCGTCGTCCGTAATGAAGCATATCCGTCCTCGCAGGTGTCAGTCCGTGAGGGCCATAATGAACGGAAACACAAGAATCCGCTCAACGCCGATATTGTGCCGGAACGCGCCGGCATGAATATACATTTTCATCAAAATTTCTTGCCGGACGGGACGCCGGAAACCTATCAACAATCTATTGATAGATTACTCGCGGAGAGGAAAATAGTCAAGTACAACTTCAAACCCAAGTCCGCGATAATTGACGAGTTTGTGTTTGATATAAACACCTCGTACTTCGAGGAAAACGGCGGATACGATTTCGCCAAGAAATTTTACGAGGAAGTCTACCGATACGCCGTCAAAGAGGTCGGGTCGGAGGATTATATTCTGTCCGCCATACTCCATGCCGACGAGCGGAACAAGGAACTGTCGGAACAGCTTGGCCGCGACGTTTTTCATTATCATCTGCACGTCGTCTATGTTCCCGTCGTCCAGAAAGATATTAAGTGGACGAAGCGCGCCGGGGCTGAGTTGGCCGGGAAGGTAAAGGAAACGATTCCGCAGATTAACCATACGGACAAGTGGCCGCGCATCAAAGTCGGGCGCGGTTATATCAACGAGTATTCCAAACTGCAAGACCGTTATCACGAGCACATGAAGGCGGCGGGGTTCGATGGATTTGAGCGTGGCGTGCGCGGTTCGACGACAGAGCATTTGGAGGTCGAGGAATACAAACTCCAACAGGACAAATTACGCCGCGCCGAAGTTTCGGCGCAGGTCGAGCAATCTGAAATTAGGCTCGGTGAATTGGAAAAGCAAGCGGAGAAAAAAGAGAAGCGGATAGATAAGCTGGATGAACAAATCACTGTCAAGGAAAAAGCTAAGGCGACCATCGCGGAGGTCGAGGCGATGGGCAAGCCAGCCATACTCGGCAGTGGGTTCAGCGTAACGGCGGACGAATTGAAAAAACTGAAAACCCTCGCTAAAAAATCAGTCAACGCCGACAAACAAATCTCCGAATCTAAACAGAGATTGGAAACCGTTAAAACACAAATGGCAGGGCTGCAATCGGAGCTTACCGCAATGACGCAGGAGCGGAATTATTGGAAAAAGAAATTCAGCGACCTGGACAGAATGGTCAAGCCTTACCTCACGGCTATCATCAATTTCCCGCAAGTATTACGGGACTTCATCAGCCGCCACTGGCAGGAACGGCGGCTTGAACAGCAGCAGAATAGATCACAAAACAGGGAGGCGCGGTAATGGATTATTTCTCTTTGTTCAAGGACAGGCATATCGAGGACAATGAACACTACCCGCACAACGACATCGGAACCGCCAAGCTGTTCTTTGACCTTCACAGCGCCACGATATGTTATGTGAGAGAGGCTAAGACCTGGTACACCTACTCGGGAAAAAGATGGGCCAAGGACGAGGGCGGTCTTTGGGTCATGGAGCTATGCAAGGACTTCTCACAGGCCCTCGCAAAATACGCCGAAATTTGCGACGACGGGAGCGATGATAGCAAAGCGTATATGAAGTACACTTCAGGCTTTCACAGCCGTAGGAGGCGCGAAGGATTGCTCTCTGACACGCGTTCCGTCGCTCCCAAGAGCCTTACCGATTTTGACCATGACAGGACGCTGTTTAACTGTCAAAACGGGACGTTCAGTTTGAAAGATATGGCCTTGCGTTCTCACAACGCCGGGGATTACATCACTAAAATATCACGGGTAAAATATGACCCAAACGTTTCTTGTGAACGATGGGAACTGTTCATCAGCGAGGTAATGTGCGGCGACTCTGACACGGCGAGGTTTTTGCAAAAGGCGTTCGGATACTGTCTTTCGGGTGAAACGGCTCTTGAATGTTTCTTCATCCTTTACGGCAACACTACTCGCAACGGTAAAACGACGCTCTCGGAAACGATAGCCTATATCCTCGGCGATTACGCCCGGACAATTCAGCCGCAGACGCTCGCCCGCCGTCCAAACGATGGCGCGGCGGCCTCCCCCGACATCGCCCGCCTGAAAGGCGCGCGGCTGGTGAATATGCCGGAGCCGGAAAAGGGGCTGGAATTGAATGTAGCCCTTGTTAAACAGCTTACGGGCGGCGATACCTACACTGGCCGGTTCCTGCATGAAAACCCTGTCGAGTTCGCTCCTGAGTTTAAGATTTTCGTCAATACCAACCATTTGCCCCGCGCGTCCGACGATACGGTCTTTTCTTCCGGGCGTGTGAAATTAATACCATTTGACCGCCATTTTACGCCGGAGGAACAGGACGTGGGCTTAAAGAAGCTGTTTCGGAAAAGGGAGAACATGAGCGGTATCCTCAACTGGATGATTGAGGGATACCGGCTTTTGCAGGCCGAGGGTCTTACCATTCCCGCAAAGGTCAGCGCCGCCATCGACGAATACCGGCAGGAGACGGACATTATCGGCTCTTTCCTCTGCGAGTGTACCGCTATGCAAGACGGGAACCGTATGCAGGCAAGCGATTTATACGCCGCTTACACCCTTTGGGCAAAAGACAACAGCTACCGGCAGATGAATCATAAGAACTTCGTTGCCGAACTGCGCCGCCGCCTTGACGTAAGGCGCGGGGGCGCGGGCCATGTGGTCGTCGGGCTTGTGCTGGACAGCTCACCAAATCCCTTTATTGAGTGATTTGTGAGAACGATCTGAAACATCTGCATTTCCTGCACTTGCTGCACTGATAAATTTTAGTGTAGCAAGTGCAGGAGTGCAGCAAAACTTGACCCCAGTTCGGTAATGCTATCATAACTCACATGCGGCATACAATCCACCGGAATGTCATGCACTAAAACAACCTGAGTGCGCGGCTTTTCCGATACGCTCTTGCACGGCCAAAAATTTTCACCAGTTTTCATTGCACCAATATATTTGAAAACCGTATATTTGTAAAATTTGGCATTTGCAAAGAATAGCTTGCAAAAAACATCGGATAGATGTAGAATATTGTCTGGAAACACCATCAAGATTACTTTTCCAGGATTTTCCGGGGGGGGGGTAAAACGGGTAGCGCCGATTCCGTTCTCAAGCGTGGAAACACAGGGCTTGAGAGTCTCGAACGGCGTTTTTTGTTTTCACGGAAATCGGACTGTGAAGACGGCGCGCCGAGACGCGCGCCCTTAAGATGGGCTGCTGATTGAGAAATATCGCACAAAACCGATTTCCGTTTTACATAAAATGACTTCACGCGTACATGACGGCGGACTTGTATTGTCGGCCTGAGACGGCTTGAAAAAATGAGAGCTAAAGAAGCAAAGAACACGGACTATGAAAACTAAAAAGGAAAGCGAGGTCTTTCAATTGGGTAAAAAAAGGAAAGGCGGCAAAATTCTGTCCTTCGCGCTGGCGCTGGTCATGACGCTGGGCGGCGCGGTAGCGCTTCCGGCGAGGACAGTGAAGGCGGACACGGAGACATGGGTGCACTACTCCGATGCGGGAATGATCATCGATTCCGCGGTCTATTACGGCGGCGAGAACGGCGGCGCGTGGACAATTGCCTATTCCGGGAACAACACATATTACCAGTACACATTCACAGGCACGGGCGTTGAGGCCGTCACACCCAGCGGTTATTTTACCGGATACTGCGACGTGTACATAGACGGCGCCCTGTACATGGCCGGGGTGTCCAACAGTGCTCCCGTGGCCGGAAACAGGCACGGCGGATATTTTATTATAACCGGGCTTGCCAACGGCGAGCACACGATCAAACTCGTCTCCGTGCCAGGCGGTAACGGCTATAACTCACTGCAGGGCTTGTGGATTTACTGCGACGATGTAGTATACGACCCGGCGGAGAGCGTCTCCGTCACCGGCGCGGGCGGCGTTGACTACATTAACGTCAAGGACGGCACGCTCCAGATGTCCGCCGCCGTATCGCCCTCCACCGCCTTGCAAGGCGTGACGTGGTCGGTCGCGAACGGCACGGGTAGCGCGTCGATCTCGGCGACGGGCCTTCTGACCGCCGTCAGCGACGGCACGGTCACGGTACGGGCGACGGCGGAGGACGGTTCCGGCGTATACGGTGAACAGGTTGTCACAATCAGCGGCCAGGGCGGCACGGACCCTGTAGTTTCCTGGTTCACTGTTAATTGGGACGACCCCAATATTATCCCGGGAAATATGCCCGCGCTGCCCGCGTGGACGCCTTATCACAGCGGCCCCGGCCTGTCTTACACTTCTGATAATCCCCCGTGGGGCGGTACTCCTGACGTCTTTGACGAAAGGGCGGCCCTGACATATGAATTCACAGGCACTGGCGTTGAGGTCTATTTCCATGGCTCGCCCCAATTTGTTGATTGGTCGGGTGACGGTTCCCGTTACAGCGTTGTTAATGTCGGCATTAAAAACGCCGATACCGGGGCAGTGGTCGTTCCCGCGACCGCGCACAACTTAGTCAACAACTACGGCGCTACAGTAGAGGAACTGGTGTTCTCAAAGACTGATCTGCCTTTCGGCAACTACAAAATCTTTGTCACCACGGCCCATGACTTTTACTGGATGGTCTTCTCACACTTCCTGATTAACGGCGTTGCGGGCGAGGGCGGCAGTGTCGCCGTTTCCAATATCGCGGTTTCGTCGGCAGGCGGCGCGTCCGAAGTCGGCGTCGGCAAAACCCTTGCCATGTCAGCAACGGTTACGCCGGTCAACGCTTCCGTCAAAGCCGTTGACTGGTCGGTGGTAAACGGCACAGGCAGCGCCACGATCTCATCCGCCGGTGTCCTCACGGGCGTAAGCCCCGGCAACGTCACGGTTGTGGCCGCAGCCAAGGACAGTTCCGGCGTAACAGGTCAAATGGCGATCAATGTCGTAGGAATAGCTTCCGACGACCCCTTCGTCCACACGGGCGACCGCTCGATGAAGGTCAGTTTCAACGCCTCGCAGGGCTGGACGGGGTTCGCTTTCCTGTATATCGACGGCCTTGAAACGGATACCGATTATACCGCCAGCATCTGGGCCGCGGGCGACACTAATTTCATCCTGAAAGTCGCCGACGGGGACAACCAGTGGGCGGATTTCGCCAGCGCGGGCGCGTTTACCGCCACCGGCACATGGCAGAAGTTCAGTATCCCGTTCAACTCCGGCGACAACACCTCCATCTTCTTCTGCCTGGTTCCCGACGGGATGACCGGCACGGTCTATTTTGACGACGTGACCCTCGTGAAAGACGGCGGCGGTTCCGTCGCAGTCACGAACCCCGGCTTTGAGGAAAGCGGCACGGAAGCCGTGGGCTGGACATTCAATTACAACGGATGCTCGTATGAAATCTACGACAAGAACAATATCCCCGTTTCCGGCGTCGAAGTCACGAGCGCCGGCGACGCGATTACGACGAACGGCGGCGTGATGCAGTTACTGGCGACGGTTTCTCCGCCGAACGCGGCCAACAAAAAAGTCGTTTGGTCGATAACGGGCGGAACAGGCTCTGCGCTGCTTTCGCCTTCCGGCACCCTGACCGCCGTCGCTGACGGTACTATCACAGTCACCGCAACGGCCCAGGACGGCTCCGGCTTGTTTGGTTCAAAGACTATCACCGTCAGCGGCCAAACAGGCGCGAACAACGGTTTGGACGAGAACATCCGCAACGGCGGCCGCTCCCTGAAAATGCAGTATTATAACGGCGACAGCTATAACCTTCAGGTCTGGCAGTCGGTTGCCGTGACGCCCAACACGGACTACACGTTCAGCGTGTGGGGCAAAGGCACGGGCGTTTTCCAGCTCCGGGTCGTACCCGGCTACGGAAGCATATGGCCCTGGCCAATTGTCGGCAACTACTACAACGCCTCCGGCGACTGGCAGTGGTATCATCTCACGTTCAACTCCGGCGACAACGATTACGTGACGTTCGGCTTCAACCCCGACAACTCAAACGCGACGGTGTACTTCGACGACGTGACAATGGTCGCCAACAGCGGCGTACCCGCGAACGTGGCCAACCCCGGATTTGAGAGCTCCAGCGGATGGAACTTTGAGTCCAGGGGTGCGTACTACGCGCCGCCGAAAAAAGTCACCGGCATCACGGTGTTCAGCGTGAACGGCTCCTACGCCATCACCGAGCGGAACGGCGGCATGTGGTTCGACGTTACCGTTTTGCCCTCCGACGCGAGTGACAAGAGCGTGACATGGTCGGTGGAGAGCCTCGGCGGCCAGGCGACTATTTCGAACATAGGTTACCTCCAGGCCTCCCCCAACGGCAACGGCACTGTCAGGGTTAAGGCCACCGCCCGGGACGGTTCCGGCATGGTGGGGTACAAGGACGTGGAGATCAGCAACCAGGAGACCAACTTCGCGCAGAGCATCTCCGTCCACGGCTACAACAACGCCGACACGATCACGGTCAAGCGCGGGACGCTGCAAATGATCGCGGATATTTTGCCGGAAAACACCACGAATAAATCCGTGAACTGGTCTGTTGACAACATCCGCGTGGCGTCCATCAGCGCCAGCGGCGTCCTGACGGCCATCACCGACGGCACGGTCACGGTGACCGGCAGAACCGCCGACGGCACGAACCTGAGAGCCACGTGCGTGATCACCATAAGCGGCCAGATCGAGCCGGAATCCGGAATCACCTACTATATATCCAACACCGGCGACGACTTCAACGACGGCATGGATCCCAGCCGCGCGTTTAAGACCATCGAACGCGCCAACGAGGTAATTTTCCGGCCCGGCGATTCGCTCCTGTTCGAGCGGGGCGGCTTCTGGTTCGGCGAGCTGCGGCTCCAGGGCGAAGGCAGCCCGGATCACCAGTGCACATTGGGCGCTTACACGGGCGACAAGGGCGAGGCCAAGCCAATCATCAACGGCTCCGGGTACGAGCAGGCTATCCTGATGTACGGCGTGGAATACTGGACCGTAGAGGGCCTTGAGATCGTCAACGACGATACCTTGCCCTATATATACGACGTGCCGCCGCCAAAGCGCGACCCCGCCGACCCGGATCACGACCCCGGCGTACGCTCCGGCAACTGCGCGCTGCGCATGTTCAACGCGGGCAGTTCCTGGGCGCGCTGCGTGCAGGTCGTGGATAACGTCAAACCGAACACCGACTATACGTTCAGCGCGTGGGTCAGGACGCTGGAGGGGTGGGAAAACCTCGGCATGGCCGGGCAGACCGCTTACTGGACATACCTGCAGGGCAACGGCTACATGGGCGGCGCTTTGGAATTTTTCTCCATAGGGAACAATTGGCAATATGTATCCATGACCTTCAACAGCGGGAACAACACCAGCATCAAAGTGGACTTTATCGACGACCGGGGAACCAAGAACTCGGTATTCTACATCGACGACGTTTCCCTGACCGAAGCGAGCAGGCCTTACGCGAACCTGCTGACAAACCCCGGTTTTGAGGACCCGATCAACACCTGGGGCAACTGGGACACCGGCGGTTCCCCGTATTTCGCCAGGATCACCAGGGGCGTCGAGGATACCGGACTTATTAACCTTCTTCCGCCGCCGCCCCAGCCGCTGACGCCCGAAGAGGAAGCCGCGATTCTCGCCAACATTTTCCCGGGCGCCAACAGCTCCCTTCAGGTCAACCGGAACAACCAGGGCGCTTCCGCGTATTCCGCGTTTACCGAGGTGGAATACGAAGTAGAATACGAATACACCGCGTGGGTCAAGGGCACCGGCGGACTGCAGCTTTGGGCGGCGACTTTGCCGACCGCCGGCACGGGCATAGAATGGACCGAGCCGGGCTTCTTCCCATACGACCCCGGATTTTCCGATTACGCCGCGGGCGGGCAGTTCATGGACGACTCCAACCCCCTGACCTACGGCGACTGGACGCCCCTGACGGCGAAGATTGTCTTCGAGAAAAACAGGGCCAACCCGCTGAACGTGGCGAAGGACGGCGTCAAGGCGCTGGTTAACCTGGCGATCAAGGGCATAGGTTCCTTCGAGACCCTGTATGTCGGCAAGGTGGAGCTCAAGCGCGTAAGCGACGGCGAAGTCGTGTACGAGAACAACTCCTTCAGGGACTGGAACACGGAGGCA
>Ga0209628_10002030_pt1 | contig 13505 bp, 14 predicted proteins | sample TergutCu122P4_FD_187285 | JGI IMG/M metagenome (GOLD analysis project Ga0209628, IMG submission 187285) | Cubitermes ugandensis P4 segment gut microbial communities from Kakamega Forest, Kenya - Cu122 P4 (SPAdes) (version 2) | ecosystem: Host-associated > Arthropoda: Insects > Digestive system...
TTCCGCCGCTTCCTTCTCGTCATGCTCTTGCTCCTTTCAGGGCCAACACGCGACCGTTCGTTGAGCAAGGCTATCACTTAGCACCATGTCCGAATTTCCGGGGCCGGCTCTAACAACGATAGTGCCTATCGTCATTCTGCGCGAAGCGCAGCGTAGTCGCAGAATCCAGACGCCGCATGGATTCCGCAACGGAGCGCGGAATGACGGGCCACCTCAATAATTTACCGCTTGAAGTGGAAATGGAATAATTCGGCGCTTGCGCCGCCTCTTCATGGCGCAAGCATTTCAGATCACCTAAACCCCGCGACGTGCTCGCCGCCAGGAATCCGAAACAAGCACCCATAGCACACCAATGAGCAAGCCTCCCATGAAGCCAAGGGTCAGCAGAAGCGCCTTCTTGGGAGAAACCGGCTTCTCGGGAACAAATATCCCCTCAATGGCACTCGCAGGTTGCGACGCAGGCGAATCCAGCGCCGTTTCCAGAGCGACGATCGCCTGGCGCTGGTTGAAAGTCTCCGCCTCTTTGGTAGTGCGCAGCGAGGTCATCAGCGCCAACTGGGTAAAGCGCTCATCCTTGACCACCGCGGCTTCCATCAGCTTGGTCAGCGCGGTAAGGTCGCGCTCGGCGCTCACGAGCTTCTCGCGCTGAATTGCCAGATCGGCGCGCAAGCGCGCCAGAACCGGCCGCGCCAACTCGTCATGCGCCTTGACCAGTTCGGCCACCGCAACTTCGGCCCTGCGTCCGGCGGCTTCCGCACTCCCCCCCTCCACCCGCAACTCAATCAGCGGCACCTGATCCGGCCCCACGGTGCCTTTGATTACCTGTAACGAGAATACCTTTGCGGTTCCCGTTGCAGAGCGCGCCATCTCATCCAGCCACTCCTGGTCATTCAGCGCTTCGGCCACTCGCCGCTGGAAGGCTGGAGTCTTCATCCGCTCCATGGCCTGCGCGGGCGGCTCGACTGGCTGACCGCTAACTTTGGCCTGACCAATCTGACCGACCTGAGCGACCTGGATTACCGCCACTGCCTCGTATTTCGGCGGGATCAGCACGATCCCGGCAAGAGCGCTGGCAATCCCGAACGCCACGCCCCCGGCAATTGCCTTCCAGCCGCCACGCAGCTTCTCACAAACATCGAACAAGCTGATTTCATCGTCCTGCGTTGTTTCGTTCTCGTTCATTTCGCCAACATTCCGCTAATTTCAGGTTTCCAAAAAAACACCGCCCCGCCGCACTCAACTGCGCCAATCACTGGCACCCTCGATCACTTCACGAACGACACGCGCAACCTCGCGCAAATCAGCCGGGGACAATGTAGGGGGCACCAGAAAGGCCAGGCTGGTTTCACCCAGTTCATGAGCAACCGGTAGAGGTGTTGTTGGACGCAAACCAGTGCCGTCGAAAGCCCGCTCGCGGTAGACCTCGGAGCATGAGCCACTCATGCACGGTACGCCACGAGCGGCCACCTCCTGCATGATGCGGTCACGGCTCCAGCCCGCCTTGAGCGCCTCGGGTCGCACGAAGACATAGGCGCGATAGGCGGCATGATAAACGTCTGCCGGCGCCTGCGGAATGCGCAACGCGGCCAAACCCTTTAGCCCGGCGAACAGCGCCGCCATATTGGCGCGGCGGCGCGTCACCCAATCGTCCAGCTTGGCAAGCTGGCAGCGCCCAATGGCGGCCTGCATCTCGGTGATACGCCAGTTGGTGCCAAAAGACTCATGTAGCCAGCGGAAACCGGGCGGGTGCTGGCGGTAATAAACGGCATCGTAGCTCTTGCCATGATCCTTGAACGACCACATGCGCGACCACAGCGCCTCGTCGCGGCAAGTGACCAGACCGCCCTCCCCGCCCATACTCATGATCTTGTCCTGGCAAAACGAAAAGGCGGCAATGTCGCCAAAACTGCCCACCGGGCGATCCTTGTAGCGCGCGCCGTGGGCTTGGGCGCAGTCCTCCACCACTTTCAGGCCGTACTCATGCGCCAGAGCCAAAATACCGTCCATGTCACAGGGCCAGCCCGCCAGATGCACGCAGAGGATGGCTTTAGTGCGCGGCGACAACACGGCACGCACCGTTTCCGCCGTGATGTTCTGGGAATCAGGGTCGATATCGGCAAACACCGGCGTCGCCCCCGCCAGCACGATAGAACTGACGCTGGCCAGAAAGGTACGCGAGGTGACGATGACCTCATCCCCCTTGCCAATGCCCAGAGCGATCCAAGCCAAATCCAATGCCAGCGTGCCATTGGCAACGGCGATGGCATACGGCACGCCGACATAGGCAGCATAGTCCCTCTCAAACTCGCGCGACACACTGCCTGTCCAATAGTTGACCTTGCCGGAACGCAGCACGGCCTCGACGGCAGCGATTTCATCTTCTTGGTAAACAGGCCAAGGAGCATTGGAATAACTCATGCAATCACTCATTTCTGTAAAGGCTTGGCTGGCATACCGACCTTGAATGATCGCTTCATCCATATAAAGACTATCGATAATTTCAAGATGGTACCTCCCACTCGCGGAATAGAAAAGCCAGGGTAAAAAAGGGGGGATTCAGCATACAGCCTCGTTATTACGCGATTCAGGGATCATCTGAACAAGTCCGAAATCTTGACACTGTCACGTCGTAACCGATTGATTTGTTTGAGTGTAAATTTTCCTGTCGGCACTTATGCAGACTATCCTCAGTGGTTTCTCGACAAAACTCACTATTTGACTAAAAGGCGGGCCGGATTGCCAACCACCGTGGCGCCGGCAGGCACGTCGCGCGTAACTACCGCGCCCATGCCGATCACCGCTCCGCACCCGATGACCAGCGGTTGACCAGGCCGGCCCTGCTTGATGATTGCGCCTGTGCCGATGTAAGCATGATCCTCGATATGCACATTGCCATTGCACATGACCCGTGGCGCGAAAGTGACAAAATCACCGATGACACAATCATGCTCAACGTAACTGTAGAGATTGGCGTGGAAATAACGACCAATACGAATGTTGGAAGTCAGCGTAACAAAAGGACTCAACACTGCGCCTTCGCCCACCATCGCGCCGTCCATCATGACCACATTGGAAGCGACCACTGTCCAGGGGCGAATGCCATCGGCGGCACAACGCCGGGCCAGTTTTTCGCGCACGGCCCCGTTGGCAATGGCCACAACCACATGACGCACAGAAGCAGGTTCTGCCAGAAATTGAGCGTAACACATTACCCGGTGACCATTTAGCATGGGAGGCACACGCTCGCTATCGTCTACAAAAACAAGCCGTTCGCACGGAATACCATCCTGTGCAAGTTGCATGCGCGCCAGCGGCATGATCCCCCGCCCACAACCACTGGCGCCATAGACCGCGAAAAAAGGGAGGTTCACTGCTTTCCTTTCGTCGTATTGCCTGTAAAACGAGGCATTGTGGCCTCACCCACCGCACTGACACCTTCACGCGCCAGCACCTTGCGCACGGTAAGTCCCAAAATCTTGAGATCGAGCCAGAACGATTGGTGGTCGACATACCAGACATCAAGTTTGAACTTCTCCTCCCAACTCAAAACATTGCGGCCATTGACCTGTGCCCAGCCGGTAATGCCGGGCCGCACCTCATGCCGGCGCATCTGCTCCGGCGAGTACAGCGGCAGATATTCCATCAACAGCGGACGCGGGCCGACGAGGCTCATGTCGCCCTTGAGCACGTTCCACAATTCCGGAAGTTCGTCAAGACTGGTGGCGCGAAGGAAGCGGCCGAAAGGAGCAAGACGTTGGGCATCCGGCAGGGACTGCCCCTGAGCATCGACCGCATTGCGCATGGTACGAAACTTGATCATTAGAAAAGAATTGCCATGCAACCCTGGCCGCTCTTGGCGAAAAAGCGCTGGGCTGCCCAAGGTAAAGCGCACCGCCAGTGCGAGCAAAAACAAGGGGAGCGCCAACAGAAACAGAAGAATCAGGGCTGCGCTGAAGTCAAAGAAGCGCTTCATTTCCCCAAGACTCTCCCATAAAAATCCCGTAACGCCGCCGTCAGTCGCGTCTGGCTAAAATCCCTTGCTGTGCGTGCCAGCGCTGCTTCGCCCATGCGCCGCCGTAATCCCTCGTCAACAACTAGGCGCTCGATTTGATCAGCGATATCGACTACATCACCCGGCCGATGCAGCAAACCAGTTTCCCCTTCTCGCACAGCGTCGGTCAGACCATAAATGCGCGACGCCACCGCTGGCACGCCACAAGCCGCCGCCTCGATCACTGACGAACCAAATCCTTCGCGGTAGCTTGGCAAACAAAACACATCCGCCGCCGCCATGAAGCGCTCTGGCTGCTGGGTAAAGCCCACGAAACGTACTCGATCCAAATCGCCGGCACATGTTGCCTGCACCACGCCCTGCATTCCCTCTTCATCCGGCCCAACCAGCAGAAACCACAAATTCGGATAGCGCTTGAGCAGTTCGCCAAATGCCTCGGCCAGATCGGCAATACCTTTGTCCCGGTTCAAGCGCCCCAAATACAGGAGCAGCACCACAGTATCTGGAATACCCAGTTCGCTACGTACTGCCGCCCTCGCCGCGGCGTCCGGGTGAAAACGCCCCCCGTCCACGCCGCACACCGATCCATCCGCCAGGACTTCAGCGTTCGTATCGTCAATCACGCCTTCAGCCAGCAGAAAATCACGCTGCGAAGAACTGTCTACCAGAGCATGCGTGCCCAGCGTAGCAATCAGCCAATCAATCTGCTTCAAGCACCAACGCCCAAAGCCTGATCTGGTCGCCCATACCTGCCCGGTAAACCAATGCACCCGGACAGGCACCCGCGCCAACCAGGCGGCCATCATGGTCAGCAAGCCAGCCTTTGGCGTGATTGAATGGACCGCATCGAAACGCTGATTACGGAACAAGCGGTAAAGAACCCACAGGGCCAGCAAGTCGCGCCGCAGCCATATCGGACGCTCGATTGGCGCAAACAGGATGTCCAACTCAACACCTTGACGCCGAAGCAACGCACGATCCTGCGTATTAGCCACTAGGCTCAAGGCGTATTTCTCCTGTAGCACCCGAAAATGAGGCGTCAGAAAAGCTTGCGCCGACATGGGCGAAGAGACGACGAAACAGAGTTTTTTCATCTAGCCTTCCAGGATCGTGCCAGAGCAGCCATCCCATCCCGTACAGACACCTTCGCCTCCCACCCCAGTTCGTGCTCAATTCTATCGGTTGAGTAGCGAGTCCGCCCACTCAACGCATCAACACGTGTAACGGTCAAGGGCACCATAGGCAAGCGCCCCAAGGTAGCTGCCAACAAACGGGCAGGGAACAAAGGTATGCGCAGCTTCGGAGTCGGTCGCCCCAGAGCCTTGGCTGCACCTTCGACTAATGATTCCATCGTATCCCAATTCGAAACATTGAAAACTTTCCCCACTGCATCGGCATGAGTAGCGCATTGAATCAGCGCCGCAACAACATCTTGCACATGGATGTAGTTAGCAGAAGCGCCTTTTGGTCCAATGAAAAAAAACAGACCTCGCTCGATCATCGAGAACAACTGAAACACAGACTGATTCGGCATTCCCTCGCCATACACATTCGAGGGACGCAATACTACAACGTCGAAGCTACCTTGCCCCGCCGCTTCACGCACCAAACCGTCCGCAAGAGTTTTAGTTACCTCATACGGCCCTATTGGCTGCTCGGCACTAGCTTCGATCACAACACCAGTACGCACCGGCCCGTAAGCTCCTACACTGGAGAGTTGAACCCAGCGACCAATCCGCCCGGCCGAGGCACGCACCAGTCTGGCAGTCCCCTCAACATTCACAGCCTGCATCCGCGGAGCATCACGCAACTCGGCAGCACAGTGATAGAGCACATCAAGCCGATCCGTAAAGCCTTCCAGGTCAGCATCAGCGCTGGTCAAATCACCGCGAAACACCTGCAAAGAATTTGGGAAAACAACATCGGCGAATCCTCGGGTCAACACTCGCACCGTATCACCCAATGCAATATGTCGAGCCACCAAGCTACGGCCGATAAAACCCGTACCCCCTGTAATGCCAATAATCATCGGGTTTCACACCCTCTATAAATCAGCTCATCCATAAAATATGGCAGCCCTGTCTAGCACCAAGAATTGAAACTCATACGGTAAAAATGGAGATTCCCCTTGACCTTCTTCTTGAATGTAATTTATATAAGCATTTACAGAAAGTATTAACCCACAAAAAAACAGTGCAAATTTCACAGATCGATCAAGCCGCATATTGTTTTTGTTATACAAATAGACAATAGACACAGGAACAATAAAAACAAGCATATCCAACAGTCTCAAGCCAGCATAGTTATAACGAGAAAAAATGAATGCCGCACAAATACTGAACATACACCAGAGAGCAATTTTCTTTTTGTCGCTTCTTGGCAATTTACCAAAAAATAGTACCATCGTCAAAACACAGCCCACCACCAAATGTAGCGCCCCCGAATAAAGACTAGGAGAGCTGGAGTCTTCATATATAATAATTTTTTCTTCAATATAATTAAAGCTTATTAAAACAAACGTCATAATGAAAAAAGTTGCCGCCACCATGTACCGTAAAAATCTCCCATTTCTATAATCAGCAATCGAAGCATAGAAAAACAAAGGAATGAGCAATGAGCTGTATTGCATTAAAAATGAAAGTAAAAAATATTTACCTTTCCCAATTAACCCACTGCGCCGAATAGACTGAACAATTAAAAGGCAAATCACCGAGGCAAGGCCAATTCTTATCACATTCAGCGAATGCGAATAAGAAAAAACAGGAAGAACAAAGGAAAGAAGCAAAAATCTCTCATCACGATTTGATCGAATCAAGTACAAAAACAAACAACCAAAATATAACAAGGAAAAAAAGCGCACAGCCAAATCAATATCTGGCAATACTGTCAAAATACCCTTAGCCAGAACAGTAAATCCAACCTCTACGGGGGGAACATAAACATCATTCTGAATGTTTTCAAATATAGTGACATATGTTGACGTGTCGGTTCCGACATTACCACGAAAAAAAGCAACGAATGTACAATAAGATAAAACAACTCCAACGAATAATCTCTCTCCGCCAATTTTATGATACTGAAGGAGTGCGACAATAAACATAGCGGCCCAACCAAACAGGTAAACCATGATACATGGGTCTCCGAACTCGGACGTCATGAATGGTTAATCTCCAAGATGCGCAATCGTAGATTGCCATCCCAATCTACCAACAAGCCACCTCTTTGCACTTCATATAACCATATTCCATCAGATAAACAATAGATTATCTTCGCCCAAAAAATGATTTGATTATTGAAGCCCAAATTGCAAAAAAGAAAATCATGCTCTTTGTCAAAATAAACTCGCGTAGCATCAGCCCGGACATTTCCGCATACCCTAACAGTTTTCGCTGCGCCGTTCCATCATGAATTCTATAATCCAAAAGACACAATTCCATATTATCCCAACACACACCACCTCTACGACGTAATCTTAACCACAAATCAAAGTCTTCGCTATTGAAACCTGAATTATAACCACCGACTTCCAGTAGCAATTCTCTTTTTGCCATAATAGTAGGGTGGATAAAACAGTTTTTGTAGGGAAGTAGTTTATTAATTTTATCTCTAGATGGCGGCTTCCTCGCCCCGATTTCTCTTCCTTCTTCGTCAATCAGGCGCGCCGCTGCCCCAACTAGATCTAGTTTATTCGAAGTCAAATAATCAAGCTGCCTTTTTAATCTATCAGGATGGGAAACATCATCTGCATCCATGCGGGCAACATAGTCATAACGCGCATGAGATAGCGCGACATTCAGGGCATGAGCAAGTTGGGCAATCGGAGTTTCTACGAGGCGAATACGCTGCTCATCCAAATAATTATTTCTAATTTTTTTTGCAATACACGACGCATCTTTTCCATTCAAGACAATAATAAGCTCCAAACAAACATATTTCTGAGCCAAGACACTGTCTATTGCCTGAAATACATATCTATCAAAGCGATGAAGGCCCATTAAAACGCTTATCATATTTTTCTCGGTATTTTGAATTGAATATAAACTATAGGCGCTGAGCTTCTTCTTTGGCCCAGACAGAAATATATTTTTCCGCAATGCGTATATGCCCATGAACATCTTCGGCAAATTTTCTGCCAGAATACCCCATACCTCCTATTTGATTTCTTTTTTCCATTATTATTTCGACCTCTCTAATTATACTTTCAGCAGAAGGCAATATATTAATCACTGGCGTCTCATTAACCCCAAAGCTTTTAATAGATTCAGGCTCTCCTCCTCCCATAACAACCTTCCCCATGGCTAAAGCATAAACCCCATTAACCCCCAAGGAATAACTGTTGGTTTGGTCTATTATAACATTCGCGCGGTTCATGATTTCCAAATATTTATTCAGCGGCATTTTTCCATCTATGATCAACTCTAGGTCATTTGGATATTTCTTCCCGAGATAGCTAAATGCAGCCTCCACATGCCGCGTCCCCTTGAACCCGTATCGATTTAGTCCATGAAAAACAATAATTTTAGATTCGATAGAATTTTCCCTGTATTTAACATTGTCAACATTCATTGGTATGGGTATCGTTTGAAGCCTTTTCTCCTCATTTGCGTACGATACTTCATATTCATACATTATTGGAATAATTCCGTTGCTATTATTTACGACCCATTTATTAAACGAAAATGATGTTTCGCTCTCCATCCAGAATTTTTTTTTCCGTAGATCAAATTTTAAAAAATCATCAAATGGCCCATAACGCAAATGTTTTCTGCCAACCCTCCAAAAAAAAGAATCATCTCCAGCAGCAGAAATAAAAAATTTATCGTTATTATTAATGATGTTTTTATAAAAGAAGAATGGGTGAATGTTTTTACATGAAAACTCAAACGGGTTAATTAATTGCACAATATCAAACCCCCTCAATTTGTCCATTTTTAAAAAAGGCAATATTTTTGTTTCGATCCGCCCCAATACCCCCTTTTTTTTGCTTAAAAAATCGATATCTCTTGCAACATTTTTGAACCCATCCCCCCGGGATGCTATTATCACATCATGTCCCAATTCAACCAATCCTTCCTTCAGGTTTTTATATAACGAACTATAATCACCTAGGAGTAATATTTTCATTTATATACCATCCATTTCTTGATCCTCTTGGGAGTGACTGTACAAAAGGTTTTTTGCTCAGAGATCTTCAGCTTTCGTGACACAAGATAGCCAATCAATACCCAATAGAAAAAATAATTGACCGCATGAGCCAAGGCAACGCCTTTTAGGCCATGAATCTCAATAAAAACATAAGTTAACACATAAAAACTAATGCAGAACAAGACCTCGGTGACAATAAAAATTTTTGCCATGGCTTTCCCAAGCATTAGATAAGCCAATATCCAGCTGCCTATTTTCAAGCTATCACCAACCATTTGCCATGCGAAAAGTTCACGCATAGCAAAGAAATCACTCGTAAAGAGAGTGCTAATAATAAAATCACGTGACAAGTAAATAAAAAACCCACACACAGCAGTAATCGGAAGTATTATTTTATATCCTTGGATAATTTCTTTTTTAATGGCAACAAGACCTTTTATCTCGGATAATCTAGGTAGGTAATAAACGCTCAAAGTAGTGGTAACCAACATCAGATAAGCAGTGCTCAAGCGCCACATGGCCTCCCAGTAGCCAGCGACATTCCAACCCAATGTTTCACCCAGATGGTTACGAATAAGAATCAATGTGATGGGAGCACAAATGGCACTGACCAACGCCATTGCCGTGAATTTAGCCAAATTCACAGCAGCCCACTTATCTAAGCGACCAAAAAAGTAGGAAAATCTAAACCAGCCTTCCTTGTAACAAAGAAAAATAGTTATAAAAAAAGCAATGGACGGATATATTACTAAGGAAATCAAAGTTCCTTGCAGCCCTAATTCAATAGTCATCAGGCCAGTAATCGCTAAAGAAAAAAAACTGCCTGCTATGTTAGCAGTCATATAGCGATATATATTTTTTTTTCCTTTCAGTATAGCCAAAAACAGCGTATTAAATATTAAAAAACCTATTGTGACTGCAAACCAGAAAAATACAGCAGTAAAATTTTCATTCTTAAAAAACCATAATGCAATGCTCCGACTAAATACGGCTATCAAAATACCCATAAACACGGAAAAAATTATGGCGACAGTCCCCGCCGTACGCCATACGGCCTGCTGTTTAGCTTCATCATCGTGGTACTCAGCAGTATATTTAACGACAGCGGTATCAATAGCACCACTGGCGAAAGTAGTAATCATTTGTACAGCGTTTTGAAAATTCCCAACGACAGCATAGCCTGTAGGCCCGACGTAAATTGCAAGAATTTTATTTATACCCAACAAAGTTAACATCTTTACAACAACCGCGATTCCATTGAGCAAACTGGTTTTTATCAGCCCCATTGAAAACCACCTACATTTATACGGAGAATATGGAAACAGAATGACGAATCGGGCACTTTGAAAACCATCGATTTCGCCGAAATTGTTGTCATAGCCCATTGATTTTTCGGCGCATAACTTTGGGAACCGTGGTTTTTCACGACACTCAATCATGGGTTGAATGCCATCATCGCTATGCAAATCTTTATTCGATCACTCTCGCCAAGATGTGGCCCCATTGGTAAACTGAGTATTTCTCTAGCCATTTTTTCTGCAATAGGGAAATCCCCCTCAGAATATTCCAAGCTTCGATATGCTGCTTGTAAATGCGGAGGAATAGGATAATGAATCAATGTTCCGACCCCTGCATCCTTTAGGTGCTGTTGCAAGGCATCCCGATTTGGATGACGTACGACAAACAAATGCCATACTGAATCAGCCCATTCGGGAGTATGTGGAAGAGTCAGCAGATCATTGCGCATGTTCCCAAGATACTGGTGGGCGATAGCCGAACGGCGCACATTCCATTCATCAAGGTAGCGTAGTTTCACACGCAGCACGGCTGCCTGAATCGGGTCAAGACGGCTGTTCCAGCCTTGCACGTCATTGACGTATTTCACTCGAGAGCCATAGTTGCGCAATACGCGGAGGCGATCTACCAATTCAGGATCATTGGTCGTTATCGCTCCACCATCACCCAGCGCGCCGAGATTTTTACCAGGGTAGAAGCTCCATGCCACCGCGTCACCGTGACAACCGATTCGCTTGCCTTTGTATCGCGCGCCATGTGCCTGCGCGGCATCTTCCAGCACACGCAGCCCATACTTGCGTGCGATAGCCAATATGGGATCAAGATCGGCAGGCTGCCCGTAGAGGTGAACCGGCAGTATGGCCTTGGTTCGGGGCGTGATAGCCGCTTCGATCAATCCGGGATCAATGTTATATGTTGCCTCATCCGGCTCAACGGAAACTGGTTTAGCACCACAGTGACTCACGGCGAGCCAAGTTGCAATATATGTATTGGAGGGGACAATGACTTCGTCTCCTTCGCCTATACCCATTGCCGTCAATGCAAGGTGCAAGGCATCCAGCCCATTTGCCACACCAACCGCGAACGATGCACCGCAATATTTCGCGTAGTCTCTTTCAAAGTTCTCCACCTCCGGGCCAAGGATGTACCATCCTCCTTCCAGCACCTGCTTGATGGCGGCATCAATTTCCTCTTTTAATTCTTGGTAAGCTGCCCCGACGTCCAAAAATGGAATCATTTATTTACCTCCAACGCTTGGCGGAATTCCGAGTAATTCCGAATGTAATCAGCAGCATCATAGTAATGTGACGCAAAAACAAGCAATACAGCATCTGAAGAATAGTTATATTGAATTCCCCAAACCATTGGAGGTAAGTACAGCCCCTTATTTGGGTTGTCTAGAATAAACTCACCTCTATTTACCCCATCATCCGCAACTACAGAAACGCTCCCCTTGACTGCAACAAGGAATTGCTCGCATTGCTTATGCGCATGCTCCCCCCTGGTTTCTATGCTTGGGACATTATAAACAAAGAAATATCTTTTTGGGGAAAACGGGATTTCTTTTTCAAACTCTGCTACCGTCAATACCCCCCTCAAATCTGGCACTGTGCGAAAGGTGTGAAAAGAAACACCATTCACATTAGATGCAATCACTCCTACACTCTGGGGAGGCTTGGTATTTTTTGCGGACAAATCTTGTGTATCAACGTAACCAGTAATTCGAGCAGGATTCCCAGCAACAATCGCATTCGGAGGGACTGACCTCGTTACAACAGCCCCCGCACCCACCATTGAATTTTCTCCAATAGTCAGCCCCGGCAAAATTACCGCTCCGGAACCGATTGAAGATTTCTTAGAAATTCTCGTTACCAAAAATTCCTTTGGGTGGATCTTTGATCTCGGGTACTTGTCATTTGAAAAACTGACGTTTGGGCCAACGAATACGTCGTCTTCAATTCTCAAGCCATCCCAAAGTTGCACACCACTTTTGACGGTGACTCGATCGCCTATAATGACATCATTTTCGATCAGACAGTGCGAGCAAATATTACAGTCGCTACCAATTTTTGCACCATGCATGACAACAGCATATTGCCAGATACGCGTTCCTTCGCCGATAACCTTGGCTTGTACATCGGAGAGCGGATGGATGAATGCCGGCATATTAAACTCCACAAAAATCAGATACATCCTGAATTTTAATTTTTATATTCACTAGCAGCCCTTACATGCTTGGCACACAAAAATTTTCTCCTACGCAATCCTTAGCCGACATCATCGGTTGCGTATCGGGCCAGTCGACCGCTAGCACCGGGTCATCCCAGCGGATGCACCGCTCCAGTTTCGGCGCGTAGTAGTCCGTCGTCTTGTACAGAAATTCCGCCGTGTCGCTTAGTGTGAGGAAGCCGTGCGCGAAGCCTGGCGGTATCCACAGATGTTTCTTGTTATCAGCGGACAGGATTTCGCCGACCCATTTTCCGAATGTCGCTGATTCCTTGCGGATGTCGACCGCGACATCGAATACTTCGCCCTGGATCACGCGCACCAGCTTGCCTTGCGCTTTGGGGGGAAGCTGGTAGTGCAGGCCGCGCAGGACGTTTTTCAGGCTCCTGGAGTGGTTGTCCTGGACGAAAATGACCTCGTACCCGATGGCTTCGTTGAAGGCGCGCTGGTTGAAGCTCTCGAAGAAGAAGCCGCGCTCGTCGCTGAAGACTCGCGGTTCGATGAGCAGCACATCGGGAATGGCTGTTGGCGTAATTTTCATCAGAATACCCGTTTTTTCAGCGCGTTATCGGCGCCGCCGGTTCACAGTGGTTCATTGCATAGGCCCCAATTCCCACAACCCGCCAAGCTCGATTTCGATGGCATCGAAAGGGGGAACGCGGACTTTGGCATCCCCCGCATAGCTGCCAATCAACGCCCAGCGGTTTTGCTCTCGCTCGTAGGCTTCCAGCGTTTGCAAGTCAGGGTCAAGCAGCCATAGATACGACACCCCGGCGGCGTGGTAACGGAGCATTTTCTGAACCCTGTCCAGCCGCGCCGTGGAGGG
>Ga0209628_10002031_pt1 | contig 13504 bp, 10 predicted proteins | sample TergutCu122P4_FD_187285 | JGI IMG/M metagenome (GOLD analysis project Ga0209628, IMG submission 187285) | Cubitermes ugandensis P4 segment gut microbial communities from Kakamega Forest, Kenya - Cu122 P4 (SPAdes) (version 2) | ecosystem: Host-associated > Arthropoda: Insects > Digestive system...
GTTGGGCGACCAATGGGATTCGAACCCACGACCTTCGGAACCACAATCCGGCACTCTAACCAACTGAGCTATGATCGCCATATTTGAGGCGGCAAAAATATTTTTTTTTTCATATAAAAAAACAACTTTTATAATTGAAAAAAAAATTTACGTTTGCAGATTAATTAAAAAACAATGAAAAAAAGGTCTATTTTGCTGTTATTTAGTTTGTTGCAAATATTTACTTATGGCGTTTTTGCACAAACATCAGACGTAACTTTACACGAAGTATTAAATATTATTAACAAAGACAGTCTTAAACGCACCGTTCAAGATATGCAAGACTTTGAATCAAGATTATGTACCAAAACAATTGGACAAAACAGAAAAGTTGCTCAGTATTTGGTTGACAGATTAAAAACTTATGGGATTGAAAACGCTCAAATTGATTCTTTTTATGTGTCGGGGAATAGTTGGTTAACAGGACATTATGAACAATATATGTATAATGTTCTGGGTACATTGAAAGGAACCGGCGGAACAGACTCAACGGTAATTATTGGGGCTCACCTGGATGCCGTTTCTTATGATGATGCGTGGATACTTACAGCAACTTCCCCCGGAGCAGACGATAATGCCACGGGTTGTGCGGTAATGATTGAAATGGCACGAATAATGCACGAAAAAAATCTAAAACCGCATCATAATATAGATTTTATGGCATACGATGCCGAAGAGATAGGTTTGTGGGGATCTTTTCATGATGCCGAAAAACGTAAAGCAGCAAACGAAAAAATGATTGTTATGCTTAATAATGATATGGTTGGAAACCAACCTAATGACTCAATTTGGAAAGTCTCATTGCGCTGGTACAAAAATTCTTTAGATATTACTGAAAAAGCGGAAGAGGCATTATACAAATATACAACTGTGCTTCCTGTTAGAGCAGATTCACCAAACTCTTCCGGAAGCGATAGTTATCCCTATTTTACTCAAAATTATAAAGTTAATTTTGCTATAGAACAGTTTTTTTCTCCATATTATCATTCTGAAAATGACCTGACAGAAAACTTGAATTTTGAATATTGCAGGGAAATTGCAAAAATGAATTTTGTACTGCTTGATTATTATGCAGGTATTAATGTACCACTCAATATAAAATATGAAGAACGAATTGACCGGTATATAAATGTTTTTCCTAATCCCGCGACTGAGGTTATTCGAATTCACAGCCTTAACGATGTCGTTATTAATCAAGTAGATATTTTCGATATTACCGGCAGAACAATTTTACCTGTGTTTAACTTAATGCAACAACAAAATATCATCCATTTGGAAAACCTTGGCAAAGGGATCTATTTTTTACGCATCTATACCGACAGGGGCGTTGTTAACAAAAAAATCATTAAACAATAACTTATGAAAAAGCTACTTACATTTTTTGCATTCATAATATCATTTCATGCATCTGCCATAAATGAAAAACAGGCTACTTTGGTTACCCAAAATTTTTTAATTGAAAAAAACATTACAAGAGCGAGTTCTCTCTCACAGTTTTCGCTAAAAGAGATCGTTAAAAAGGAGGATATGAAGACGTTTTATATCATGAATCTTGGTGATAATGAAGGATTTGTTATTGTTTCAGCTTCCCAGTATCTGCCTCCGGTTTTTGGTTTTTCTTTTGAAAATGCGTTTGGATGGAATCCGGCAGTGCAAGCTTATATTGACGCATATTCTGAGTATATTTTATCGGAAGAAAAGTCAAAAGAACAACCGAAAGCACATATTTTAAGCGAATGGGAGGCTTTTTTACAAGAAAATTACCAACCGAGCCGTACAACTGCTAAAGAAGTGCCTGCCTTGATTACTACACGCTGGAATCAAAATAAATTCTATAATACCTATTGTCCTTGGGATGTTGAAGCAGGCGCATTTTACGATTACCGGGTGCCGAATGGTTGTGTGGCACTTGCCGGCGCTCAATTGATGAATTACTATAGATATCCTGAAGCCGGAAGAAAAACTTACTCCTATAAACCCTCTCGTTATCCTCTACAAGTAGTCTTTGCTTCACAACAAAGATATAATTGGGACGCAATGTGTGATTCAGCAATCCGCTATACTAATGAAATTGCAAAATTAGCTTATCATTTGGGGGTAGCCGTGTTTATGGATTATGCGCCGGGGGGCTCGGGTGCACAAACAGAAAGACTGGTTCATATATTGAGTGACAATTACAGCTATACTAATGGTGAACCGTGGGTAATTCACGATACGGCAAGGTTTAAAAAAGAAATTGATGCACTACGCCCAATACTTATGCAAGGTTGTATTCAGCCCAGTAAAGATTGCCATGCCTTTTTAGTGGATGGTTACAAGTATGCTCCAAGTATCAGGTTTAATTTTAACTGGGGTTGGGGAGGAGAATCAAATGGATACTTTTATTTAGATGGAGGACACGGTAATCAAAGTAATATCTTTCAAGAAAATGGTAGATCATACCTCAATATAAAACCAACCACTAATTTTCCTGCACAATGTCAGCAATATAAAAGACAAACAGCCACTGAGGGATATATTACAAACGGCTCTACCAATCAACCTTACCAAAGCGCTCCGGATTGCTCGTGGATAATTGCCGCTCCGGGTGCCACAAATTATACTTTTTCTTTTTCCAGATTGGATACTCAAAAAGATATTGACATAATTACTATCTATAAAGGAGGTACAAAATCTTCGGGAGTTGCCGCCACTTTCTCCGGTTCTCAAATTCCAACTCAAAATATTGTTGTTAAAGCAGATAGCGTTCTTATTACTTTTACATCGAATGCTCCTTTAATTAAAAATGAAACCCATAAAGGTTTTTTAATGAGTTACATTACCAACAAGCCTCCACAAAAATGTAACGCAACTACAACCATTAAAACTCCTTCCGGTTTTATTACCAATGGCACTTTGCCGGAAGAAAACTATTCCCCCTGGACCTCCTGTACCTGGAACATTGCTCCCGATGAAAACACCGGTTTTTTTGGATTATTTCGCGAATTTGACCTCGGCTTAGGTGATTTTGTGGATATTTACGACCCGGCTACTAATCCACCTACTTTTATGGCTCGTTACGACAGAAATACCCCACCCGTAATAGGTGAGGTGGTGAGATTTCAAAAAGAAAAAATTCAAATTAGATTTATTTCAGATAATTATGACCAGGGAAAAGGGTTTAAGTTTCAATATTTTTCCGTACTTGGTGTAGATAATAACGCATTGTTGGATAACATTACCATATTCCCAAATCCTGCCACGGATTTTATTAATATCTCCTTTGCACCCGAATGGGGAAATCAATCCGTTAATTGTAAAATTGTTGATGTTATTGGAAAAGAAGTTTATTCTACTACTATTGATTATCAGAGCGATACTTTTTTTACTCAAATTCCTGTTGCACATCTTTCCCATGGAGTCTATTTTATACATCTTTCAACTAATACCCAAAAAGCAACTTCAAAAATCATTAAAAATTAATAACGTAAAATGAGAAAGCTTTTATTCCTCTTTTCGTTTTTGGTTTTTTCTATTCATTTATTTGCGCAATCGGTAGGAATTACCGATTTTATGCGTTTAAACCCTTATTCAAACAATAATAATCCTGCAGCATATATTCCGTATAATTGTTATGTTGGCGTTCCCTGTGTTTCAAATCTTAATCTGTCATACTATAATTCCGGTTTTACTATTGACAGGTTATTAAAAATGAATAATCATGATACCCCGATGGATTTGTTCATTAATAAATCTTTAAAAGACTTGACCTCAAAGAATTGTATAAATACAAGTTTGGGGTTGGAATTGTTAGGTTGTGGGTTTAGATTGAAAAAACTGCCAAAGTTTTTTTTTACTTTTAGTTATCGACTAAAAATGGATCAACAATTATCTTATTCAAAAGATTTGTTTGGATTATTATTGCAAAGTTTTTTAGAAACCAGCAAAGTAGATGATTATTTTTACTCGAAAACAACGCCGGCACATTTGGAATTGGGAGGAAACATCTCGCTCTACCAAGAATTTGGAGTTGGGATTCAATGGCAACTATTTGATAATTTGTATCTTGGTATAAAACCAAAAGTTTTGTTCGGACTTTTTAATTTAACATCAGATATTTTCGAAGCCCGTGTGTATAGCAACCCTCTTGAGGGTACTTTTCATGGAAAATTTAATGTTGACCTCAGTGTAGCGTCTGTAATTCCTTTCTATATAAAAGAACAGGCTAAACTTTTACTAAGTTCTGAAGGTATAAAAAACATTGATTTTGCAGATGCGTATGGAAAAAGTTTCTCCAAAAATTCAGGATTTGCCTTAGATATTGGCGCTGTTTTCAGAATTAATAAGGAAATTAGAATTTCTGCTGCTGTTTCAGACCTCGGCTTTATAAGATGGCGCTCTACTCCTTTGAAAATGACGCTTAAATCGGAAGGCGAAGTAGATATTTTACTTAATAATGTGTCGGAAGAGTTGATTTCTAATCTTATAAAAAATGGGATTAATATCTCTCTCGATTCGATGATAACGATTGCCAACGCTAATTTTAGTTTGAAAAAACTTGACAATTATTTCACTTTGATTACCTCAAAATTTATGGCGGATTGTTATTTCGATTTAACTCCTAACAACAGATTTATTGTTCAGTTTAAGGGTTATTTGCTTGGAGATACGTTTCTTCCTCAATTTACTGTGGCATATAACGGAACTTTCTTCGATACTTTTGATGTTGTAGTGAGTTATTCAATGATGAAGAATAGTTTTGCAAATTTAGGCGTTGGACTTGGTATTAGAGTAGGACCGTTGCATCTTTATTTGGGCACAGATAATATTATTGTTGCTAAACAGTTGTTTAACACTACAAAAGTAAATGCTACTGCGGGGGTGTTGTTTGATTTTCCTTTGGAAGTAAAACATAAAGAACCCAAACTTAAATCTATGTATAAAATTTACTAAACATAAATATATGATAACAACAAAATTTTCAGCAGAACATACCGAAAGTTTTTTACCCAAAACTTCGGTGCAAAAAGAGATACATCACGTTGAAAAAGCGTATCAGGATTTGATTGGCAAAACAGGAAAAGGTAATGATTTTTTGGGATGGCTCACGCTTCCCGAAGAGATTACTTCTCCTTTAATTAATGAGTTAAAGGAGGTTGCCGAACATCTTGCTTCTTTGGCAGAAGTGATTGTGGTGGTGGGTATTGGAGGTTCGTACTTGGGGGCCCGCGCAGTAATTGACGCCCTGCAACATCCTTTTAAAACCTTGTTGCCCAACGAAAAAACGCCTTTGGTTCTCTTTGCAGGAAACAGCATGGGCGAAGATTACCATAAAGCATTTATGGATGTGCTTGATATTAAAGATTATGCTGTAATTGTAATTTCGAAATCGGGAACTACTACCGAACCTGCCATCGCTTTTAGAATTTTGAAAGAACATTGCGAAAATAAATATGGTAAAAGTGAGGCGCAAAAACGAATCGTTGCCATTACCGACGAAAAAAAGGGGGCATTAAAAAAATTAGCATCGGAAGAAAATTACAAAACTTTTGTGATTCCCGATGATGTAGGCGGAAGATATTCTGTGCTTACTCCCGTAGGGTTATTGCCCATTGTTTGCGCCGGATTCAATATTGATAAATTGGTAGCCGGAGCCCAAAAAATGAGAAGAAATATTTTGCAAAACACTAATTTTCAAGATAATATTGCGATGCAGTATGCGCTCACGAGGTATTTGTTGTATAAAGAAGGAAAAAAAATAGAATTGGTGGTGGCTTATGAGCCTCAACTGTTTTTCTTTATTGAGTGGTTTAAACAACTTTTCGGCGAAAGCGACGGCAAAGAGGGTAAGGGCGTTTTCCCGTCCGGAGCTATTTTTTCTACCGATTTGCATTCGTTGGGACAATATATTCAAGAAGGAGAGCGACATATTTTTGAAACCGTTTTATCTGTGGAAAAAGTAAATTCGCATTTGCCCATACCGTTTGCGCAACATGATTTGGACGGTTTGAATTATTTGCAACAAAAAACCATTCATGAAATTAACCTGATTGCAGAAGAGGGTACACGCTTGGCGCATATTTCCGGAAATGTTCCAAACATCCGTATTGCCATACCGAATATTTCCGAAGAAACTTTGGGAGAATTGATCTATTTTTTTGAATTTAGTTGCGCACTGAGTGGTTATTTGTTGAATATCAATCCTTTCGACCAACCCGGCGTGGAAGCCTACAAATCTAATATGTTTCGGTTATTGGGGAAATAATAAAAAATGCTAAACAATTGTCCAAAACAAGTAATCAATTCATTTTGATGAAAATAAAACATCTTACTCACTGCAAAATTGATATCCAAAAATGGGATAATACCATTTTGAATGCTTGTAATTCAATGGTTTATTCGGAAAGTTGGTATTTAGACATCGTTTCTCCCAATTGGGAAGCGCTCGTTTTGGGAGATTATGAGTATGTGATGCCCCTGCCTGTTAAGCGAAAATGCGGAATCCCATTTTTAGTACAACCACCGTTGACTCAACAACTTGGTGTTTTTTCCATACATAAAATTGAAGAAAACATCATTGAACATTTTATTGCAAATATCCCGTATCGGAGTTATCATTTGAATCTGAACGAAAAAAATCCTTTCGAGAAAGGAACTCAGCAACCCAATTTATTATTGAATTTAAACGAAAATTACCAAAATCTTTTTTCAAATTATTCAACCAATACGAAACGGAATGTTAAAAAAGCGCAAGAATCCGAAAAAAAAATAAGAAAGAATCTTTCAGCAGGGGAATTTTTAGAATTTTATCAAGATGTAGAAAAAAACTATCCTACTGAACCGGAAAGGAAAGTCAACACATTGATTGTGGAAGCGTTGGAAAAAGGAAAAATAACTTTGTACGGAGCGTCTAACAAAAATAACGAATTGATTTCCGGACTTTGTTTGCTTCATTCACCACAACGGCTGATTTATTTATTGCCGGTTTCAAATAAAGAGGGAAAAGAGAGTTTGGCAATGTTTAAAATTGTAGATGAGATTATTAAAAATTACGCAAACCAAAATTTTTTACTCGACTTTGCGGGCTCAAGCATTGAGAATATTTCTCGTTTTTATCAAGGGTTTGGTGCAGAAAAATATTTTTATCCCATGAAAAAAAGATGGAGTATTAATGATTTGATAAAGAAATTAGTTTTATTTGCCAAGTAAATGAATCCTGTTAATTTTTTAGTTTCCCTTACAAAAAAGAAAGTAATAGTTCCGTTTTATCACACGGTAGCCGAGCAGCCGTTGCCCCATATCAAACATCTTTACCGGATGAAAACGGTTGAGGAATTTCAAAAAGATTTGGATTTTCTACTGAGGTATTTTGAGCCGATTGATGTTGAAACACTTTACAATTTGCATATTAGCAAAATGGCGCCGAAAAAGTCTTTTTTTCATTTAACTTTTGATGATGGAATGAAAGAAATTTATGAAATAGTTGCGCCTATTTTGTTAAAAAAAGGGATTCCGGCAACTTTTTTTGTCAATTCAGGATTTGTGGATAATAAAGCGTTGTTTTACAGACATCGAGAGAGTTTGGAAATGGAAGATATTCCGGCGGATGAATTTTTGAATAAGGAGAAACCCTATTTAACCGTAGAGCAGATAAAAAAATTGAGTAAACAAGGATTCAGTATTGGTGCTCACAGCATTGATCACCCTTATTATTATAAAGTTCCCTTAGTAGAACAATTGCGCCAAACCCGTGAAAGCTTGGATTTTGTTTCCTCCATAGTAAATCAAAAATTGAGACTGTTTGCTTTTCCGTTTACAGATTATAAAGTATCGCAACAATTTTTCAAAGAAATAGAACCTTATGTTGATTTAAGTTTTGGCACTGCCGGTTTGAAAAACGAGGAGATTCTTTTTAATATTCAGCGCATTGCAGGAGAAAAAGTAAAGTTTAAAACTTTAGAAATTCTTTTGAGAAAAGAATATTTGAAATATTTGGCAAAGTTTTTTTTGAAAAGGAGATTTTGACATGAAGTATAATACAGCGATACGTAAATTTTAATATTTTTGCGCCCCCAATCTTAATTTAAGATTTAATATTTAAAAAAATAATATTCACATCATCAATCATTAATCACTAACCACTATTATATATGATTTACACCCAAAGAAGAAAATTAGTTATGGTTGCTTTTGGCGGAAATGCCATTTTGAGAAGCGGTCAAAAAGGAACTTATCAGGAACAACTTCAAAATGTAATGGACACTTGCAGGTCGTTACATCGTTTGTATGAGCAGGATTGCGACTTGGTGATCGGTCACGGAAACGGACCGCAAGTGGGCAATGTGATGCTGCAACACGATGCCGGTGTAAAACTGTACGGCATTGAGGCGATGCCTATGGATGTTTGCGTGGCAGAAACACAAGGTTCTATCGGATATATGATTGAGTTGGCTTTTCGCAACATCTTTTTCAAGGAAAATATTCGCAAACACGTAATTACATTAGTAACTCAAGTGGTGGTTGATGAAAATGACCCTGCATTTCAAAATCCGACAAAACCGGTGGGTCCTTATTATACCAAAGAACAAGCCGACAAATTTGCTGCAGAAACCGGCGCAAAATATGTGGAAGACCCGAAAGGAAACGGCTGGAGAAAAGTAGTGGCATCGCCAGTTCCGAAGCACATTAGCAACATTGATGTGGTGCAACGTTTGGCAACTTCGGGATATGTAGTGATTACCTGCGGTGGTGGTGGAATCCCCGTGGTGCGCAACCAAAACGGCAGCAAGGGAATGGAAGCCGTGATTGACAAAGATTTAGCCTCTGCACTCGCCGCGTTAGAAATGAAAGCCGACGAGTTTTATATTCTCACCGATGTTCCGAAAGTTTATATTAACTTCAGAAAAGAAAACCAACAAGCTTTGGATACGCTTACTGTTGCCGAAGCAAAAAAATACTTAGCCGAAGGTCAATTTACCGAAGGATCCATGGCTCCTAAAATTCGCGCCGCAATCTTCTTTATTGAATATGGCGGCAAAGAATGTATCATCACCGAAGCCGGTCAGTTAGGAAATCTAAACTGCGGCACAAGAATTATTGCATAAACAATTATGAATTACGAATTACGAATTAAAAATTACGAATTAAAAATTAAAAGTAACAAGATTAATCATTAATCACTAATCATTAATCACTAATCATTAAATTATTATGGCAAAGAAAACCCCCAATCACCCGGAAGATGAACAATTGCAAAATCAAGTGGTGAACGCCGGTGCTTCCCAAGAAGCCCAACCTCATGAGGAAACAGAACTTCCCGCTCCTGCTGAAACAGCAGAGGAATCCAAAACCAAAACCTCAGTACCGAAAACCAGAAAGAAAAAAACAGAAAAGGAAGAAGAAACTCCCAAAACCGAAACCTCAGTAGCAGAAAAGGAGAAAGGAACAAGGAAAAAGAAGAAAGAAGATACCTTAAACCCTGATTCTCAAGAGGCACCCTTAGTAGCAGAAAAGGAGAAAGGAACAAGAAAAAAGAAGAAAGAAGATACCTTAAACCCTGATTCTCAAGAGACACCCTTAGTAGCAAAAACAACAAGGAAGAAAAAAACAGAACCGGAAGAAGAGGTTCCCAATGCCGAAACCTTAGTAGCTGCAGAGGAAATCCCAGTTACCACGGAACCCTTATTTTCAGAGGCTCCTTTAGTAGCTGCAGAGGAAATCCCCGTTTCCTCAGAACCCTTATCTTCAGAGGCTCCCTTAGTAGAAGAACAAAACGATTTGGCTAATGAAATTGTAAATCATGAAACCTTGGGAGATGAGGATGCTGATGAAGAAGATTCAGGAAAGGAACCCGAATCTATGGAAGAGATTGAAAAAGAATATGCGGATTTTTCAGTGGAACAGTTGGTTGAGGCATTGCAGGAAGTTGTTAACAATGAGGATATTAACAGTATCAAACAGCGGGTAAGTGTGTTGAAAGCGACTATTTTAAATCATATTAAAGAATACAAAAAAACAACCTTAGAAAAGTTTATTGAAGAAGGTGGAAATAAAGAGGAGTTTGAATATGTTCCAGCCGATTGGGAAGAAAATTTTAACGAAGCATTAAAAACATATAAAGATAACAAAACAAAATTTCTTGAGAGTTTGGAGTTGGAGAAACTAAAGAATTTGGAAGCCAAACAACAGATTATTCAAGGGTTAAAAGAGTTGGTTGAAACCGAATCCAACTTAAAAATATTAAACGATAAGTTTAAAGAATTTCAGGAAAAGTGGCGTGAAATAGGACCTGTGCCGCAAAACGAATCCTCAAATTTATGGCAGCATTACCATTTCTATGTAGAAAAATTCTTTGATATTCTTCGCATTAACAAAGAGTTACGCTCGTTGGATTTGAGAAAAAACTTAGAACAAAAAGTTAAATTGTGTGAACAGGCTGAGGAATTACTTTTGCAAGAATCTATCGGCAAATCTTTTAAAACGTTACAACATCTTCACGAGGAGTGGCGCGAAATTGGTCCGGTGCCCGAAGATAAAAAAGAGGAGATTTGGGAACGCTTCAGAAATGCAACAACCCAACTAAATCAAAGACGCAGAGCGCATTACGATTCGTTATTAGAAGAACAACAAAATAACTACAACGCCAAAGTGGTGATTTGTGAACAAGCCGAAGAATTGGTTGCTTCAACGCCTAATACACTCAAAGAAAGCAATATAGTAAGCGACAAACTCACCGAGATGTTGAAGGTTTGGAAAACTTTGGGACCGGCGCCGGCAAAATTAAATGAAGAGATTTGGCAACGCTTTAAAGGCTCGTTGGATAAGTTTTTCGTATCGAAAAAAGAGTATTTGCAACAACTTAAAAGCGAACAACTTCAAAACTACAACCAAAAACTTACCTTAGCCATTCAAGCAGAAGCTATGGCAGAAAGAACCGACTGGAAAAAAGCCACCGAAGAGATTGTTGCGCTGCAAAACGAATGGAAGAGAATTGGTCCTTCGGCACGTAAAAATTCGGATGCCGTATGGAAACGTTTTCGTACCGCTTGCGATAAATTTTTTGCAAATAAATCTTATTATTTTTCTAATGCCCAAACCATTGAAGTTGAAAATCTTCGAAAGAAAGAGGATTTGATTAAAAAAATTGAAGAGCACGTTTTTACCGATAATAAAAACGAGAATTTGGAAGTAATGAAAGCATATCAGCGTGAATTTATGGAATTGGGGCATGTTCCCAAAAAAGATAAAGACTGGATTTACAACAAATATAGAGAAGCCGTAAACAAACGTTTTCAGGATTTGAAAATATCGATGGAAGATGTGAAACGCAGTAATTTCAAATCGAAAGTGGAAACCATATTAAATAATCCCAATGCAGACCATATTTTGGATAAAGAACGCAGGTTTTTAACAAATAAATTGCAGCAATTACGAGACGATATTGCCTTGTGGGAAAATAATTTAGGATTCTTTGCCAATTCTAAAAACGCAGATTTGCTAAAAGCAGAGTTTACCAAAAAAATTGAAGCGGCAAAAGAAGAGGTTAAAGAATTGGAGTACAAAATTAAAATTATGGTGCACAAAAAATAGGTTGTGCATGAAACCGTTACAAATTCGTATTGACAAGTGGCTTTGGAGCGTGCGTATTTTTAAAACACGCTCTATGGCTACCGATGCGTGTAATGCCGGAAAAGTGAAAATGAACGGCGTAAACCTCAAACCCTCGAAAGAGGTTAAAACAGAGGAGGTTTATCACATTAAAATCGGGCAATTAGACAAAACCATACAAGTAATTGACGCACCGAAAAGTAGAGTAGGTGCTGTTTTAGTGCCCAATTTTTATCTTGACTTAACCCCCGAAGAAGAATACAACCGTGTGAAATCTTTGCGCACCACATTTGAATTTCGTGAACACGGCGAGGGCAGACCTACAAAACGGGACAGACGGCAGATTGAATATTTAAAGGATTATTTCGGATAGTTTGCAGATGAAAGAACCTTACTGAAAATTCATATTCCTACATAATTTTGCGGCGTAATGTTCTGCAATTCTTTTTTCACTTCTTCCGAAACATTCAAATTTTCAATAAAATCACGAATTACTTCTTGGGTAACTATTTTGCCTCTTGTGGCTATTTTAAGTGCTTCATAAGGTTCAGGGTATTTTTCTCTGCGTAGAATCGTTTGAATGGCTTCGGCAATTACTGCCCAATTATTTTCTAAATCAAGGTTAAGTTTTTCACGATTAATAACGAGTTTGTTAATTCCGCGTTGCAACGATTTCAATGCCACAATGCTATGAGCGAGCGGAACGCCGATATTTCGCGTTACAGTGCTGTCGGATAAGTCGCGTTGCAGGCGCGAAACCGGCAACTTGGCGGAAAATCCTTCAAACAAGGCGTTGGCTATGCAGATATTTCCCTCCGCATTTTCAAAATCAACAGGATTCACTTTGTGCGGCATTGCCGATGAACCGACCTCCTTTTCGTTCACCTTTTGAGTGAAGTAATTCATTGAAATATAAGTCCATACATCGCGGGCAAAATCAAGCAAAATAGTATTGATGCGTTTCATTGCATCAAAATAAGCTGCCAACATATCATAATGCTCTATTTGTGTGGTGGTTTGCTGGCGTTTTAATCCTAATTTTTCTTGTAAAAAACGGTTGGCAAACGTTACCCAATCTATGTTTGGATAAGCCACGTGGTGGGCATTAAAATTTCCTGTGGCTCCTCCAAATTTTCCGCTGAAAGAGATATGTTCAAACAATGCTAACTGATTTTCAATTCGTTCATAAAACACAAACCACTCTTTTCCCATGGTTGTTGGCGATGCGGGCTGCCCGTGCGTGTGCGCCGGCATCGGAAATGGCATCCATTTTTCTGCACAATTCCGCAAAAGTTTCTGCATATTTTCCATCTCATCAAACCAAACATCTTGATGAAACGCTTTCATCAAATAAGGAATCGCGGTATTGTTAATATCCTGCGAGGTGAGTCCGAAATGAATAAACTCCTTATATTCAGACAAATGCAATGTGTCAAATTTCTCTTTTAGAAAATATTCTACTGCTTTCACATCGTGATTTGTAACATTTTCTATTTGAATAATATGCAAAGCATCTTCTTCAGAAAAATAACGGTAAATGTTTCGCAATTCCTCAAAAAGATTTGGCTTTACGGTTTGCAGTTGTGGAAGCGGCAGTTCGCATAAGGCGATGAAATATTCAACTTCCACAAGTGTTCTTGCCTTAAGCAAAGCAAATTCGGAAAAGTAATCGGAAAGCGCGGCAACTTGTTGATAATATCTGCCATCAATGGGCGAAATTGCGGTTAATCGGTTTATAGTCATCTGCGTGCTAATAAACACATTATTTAGTGATCCCGACAGGATTCAAACCTGTAACCTTCTGATCCGTAGTCAGATACTCTATTCAGTTGAGCTACGGGACCCTTTTGAGGCGGCAAAAATACAGTTTTTTTTGATG
>Ga0209628_10002032_pt1 | contig 13501 bp, 7 predicted proteins | sample TergutCu122P4_FD_187285 | JGI IMG/M metagenome (GOLD analysis project Ga0209628, IMG submission 187285) | Cubitermes ugandensis P4 segment gut microbial communities from Kakamega Forest, Kenya - Cu122 P4 (SPAdes) (version 2) | ecosystem: Host-associated > Arthropoda: Insects > Digestive system >...
CTTCAATTCCATACTCGGAGACTTCCAAAATGAACTTAAATAAAACCCCTCACCCCCACACAACCTCTACCCACCCCCTATCCCACACTCCTCTACCCCATAAAATACCCAACTTTGCCTTTCCCCATTTCGAGGCCACTGCCTGCACTCTGTACCCAACACTTGACCACAACCGACAGAAAACACGCCAAGATAGTGCTTACTAGTGAAATCTTCGCCACACTCCAGGGATTTTTTTTACGAACGCAAACGGCAGATTTCTTCTCCTACACTGCTTCACAAGTAAGTAATTGCATTCTCTACTCCAAACTGTCCCACACACACAATTCTCCAGGCTGTTAAACACACACTTATGTTCCCACAGGAGGAAAGCCAGCTCATGCACTACACCTGGCTTCTAAAACGTGTACGCCGCTGCCCACTACAGCAGACAGCTCTACTCACGCCACTCTCAGCATTCTCACTGCCCAACCCAAGCACACCGCACCCCAATTCCGGGGCAATCTAGAACAAAAGCTGACTTCACGCTTGAATTAGGATATACCTGTCTAATTCACAAGCACTATAGAAATCTCCACATTCTATATTACAGCATACGCTCCCTCGGGGTATTTAGAATAGTAAATATTTATCCATCGCCACATCTATATCACGGCATATAGCCCCCGTAGTTACAATGTCATTTCCCAGGCCTACTGAGCGGCCTCCCACCAATGACACCGAGGAAACCTCACCGAACGCATATCTGGCCTGAAAACCGCCACGTACCTCCCTGTTCCTACTAACCACCCACTCCATTGCTCCATACCACGCTCACTTCTCTTACAGAACACCCAAACCGGATACAACGTGCGATCTTGATCTTAATCTTTATAATAGGTTATCCCGATATTGTCAATGGTTACGCTACCAACGAGATCTCATTGCATTCAATACACTGTATAGTCTCCTCCGAGGCACAATTTGAGACCTGATGATGGCCCAGTGAAAGGGCCGAAACGTGTAGTCTTAGCAATAAATACTACACCACATTATTAGCTGTGTTCGACTGTACTACCCTGTACCATCATATCATCTAACACAACGGGGATGTCACATCTTAAGATTACTCTTGTACAAACCCAAAAGAAAAGGGGATTTTATGTTGATAATCATATTTGCCAAAGGTCATTGAATTTAAATTCACTGATTTTTTTATTCTTCAGTTTTTACTTTTGAGATCATGGACAAAGAGCAAGTGGATTTGTTTAGTCTTGCAACTGCACCAGAATTGTGATTTATAATGCCAGCCCTGCACTTCTTCAGACATATGAAAGGAGACTAGAGTATCAACTTAAAATGGATTTCTTCCATCCTGCAAATGACCTCTTGTTAGGATTATGGTCCTGTGTGGTATGATGCTATGTAGTTTGGTAGACAGATGCTATTTTGGGATGTGCTGGTGGTATGCCAGAAGCTTACTGCCTCCATCTTTGTTGTACACCAACACATTCTTCTATTACTATCTTGAGGCTAGAGGTGGTAAGCTGTTTCAAAATACAGAAGAATGTAATCTTCAGGTTGCAGTTTTTTGTTTGACAGGTATCACAGTTTTAGGAGAACATGTAATAGAACTAATGAATGTAAATCAAAGCACTGCTTTCAGTTTTGCAGCTTGGGAAATCTGTCCCCCTCCCTTCCTCAGTGAAGAAGAGATAGTATTGCTAGGGTAATCTGAATTGCCAGTTGTGTATAAATTAGATGGTTTTGTGGTACACTTCAAAATTATTAGGTAAACTATGTATTTCAGAGATTGTTCTCTGTGCCTGTCTGCTGCCTTACCATTCCCAAATACCACTGCCACTGGTCTTGAACATCATGTGGTTCTGGTTACCTCCTTTTCATTAGCTGCATAATTCGTTCTTTCCACTGTTACCTGAGATATCCTCCACTCTGTATGAAAACAGTGTAACATGCAGGATGATACCCTGTAGAAGAGAGTAGAATGATTTAACTGAGAGGGAAGAGCTTAATCGCAATACCAGGGGTGGAACTGGACTCTTAACTTCAAACATTTCCAGGTTTTTTATTTATTGGCAATTCTGCATCTGTCACGCTACTTGGTGTCTTGTCTCACAAGACTAATCTTACTTACTTAGTTCAAAAAGGAATAAACTAACTGCTTTGTGTTGTTGAAGGAATGAGGATTGCTGCAATATTCACCCAGTTCTGTTCCGTCACTTGTAAATTTATTACACTCACTGGAGTATAAGTAGATATGTTTAAATCCATGCCATCTGAACCAGGCACTGTGATATCTACCATCTAGTCCAGAGGCAAAAAAATCAAAGTGTTCCTTTGGTGATGAAGTAATGTCAGCATATTCAAAGCCTTATACTATATTCATAACACTGTTGTATTTATTATACTTTGTGATGATTATGGGAGCTGAAATGTGATCAACTATGAATGTATCCTTTTAAATTATTAATGAACCTGCACAAATAACCTTTTATAGATAATTTATAATAATGTTATTTGAATGGGGTATGGTGCACCATATTGTTTAAATTGATCTGGTTTTGTAAATTGTTAACTTATTGCTATATGCATCATGTTAACCTGTTGAGGTTACATTTATATTCAAGTTAGAGTTTATTATAATATGGATAATTTAGCTGTGTTACTGGTCTGCAATGGATACAAATATCCCCTTGATTTGTTCTAAATTTCTGTTAACTTGTCTGGGCCAAAACTGTAAAGAGAGTATGAGTAGGCATTTATCACAGTTTTCTTGTATTCTTTTGAGCATGTTTTAGGTATCTCTTTAAAAAAAAACGACAGTGACGATGACGATAATTATAATACCAGAGCTAATAGTTGTTTGTGTGAAAAAATTTACTTCCTAATACCAAGAGTGGAATAGAACAGTCTTTGGGTTCAGTAAAGCACTTTAATGATAGCTGTAAAATCAGAAGACATCTGCCATTTCTCACAATCTTTAGCTCATTGCTTGCTGACGGAAAATCAGTTTCTCTATGCTGTATCTCGTGCTGACATCATGGGTATAGTCTGTTAAAATTTTGTCACTTAATTAAGCAATTAGCCCACCCTGCTTTTAATTTCCAACCCTAATTTAGGTCCCATCATTGTCACAACCATATGAAATGAACCTGTAACTAATCTCTGGAAATTACATTGCAAGAGATTTGCAAAAGTATTTGAACAAGACATTGTTGCCATTTCTGAAATTCAACTGTATTTCAGTTTTAATTTTATGGTCTAACTTATTTCAGGTTTCGTTTGTAGTGTTTGAGTGTCCCAGAAAGTGTTGTATTCAGCTTAGTTGTGATGATGGTAGTGGTGGAAGGGGGGAAGGGGTCATGTTTGGCGGGATGAGGTGGCTGTGTGATGGGATTATTTCTTTGTCAGTTGTTTTTATGATTGCTATATTTTACTGCTCTGAAATAGTCTGTAAATTGCAGCAGAATGTGTTCTTACATTGGTAACAGGGTATGTTACTTGTTTGTGAAAGATTATTTCTCCCATTACTCTTCAACAAAAATTTATCCTTCAGTCAACAGTTAATGATTTTGTTTCAATAAAATGACAGGAACCAGGATAGCTCAATTCATATAGTGACTAGGCTTCAAGTGGACAACCAAGGAGTCTGGATTTGATTCTGCAGCATCCAGATTAGCTCAGGAGCCCACCCAGCCTCCTGCCCAATGTGTACCTTGGATAAAGCAAACAGGGCATGATGCACACCATTCATCTAGTGCTGAGGTTCATACAAGGAGCTACAACTCTGTTCTGCCTTCACATTTAATTTAGCACAGGAAGAACATCACCTTTTACCTGTCTTTCATACAGTGACACCCAGAGCTGCAATAAAAACAATTCCATTACTAAATGTCAGGATATAATTCAGAAAACTAGCGACAAATTAAAATGACATGACCAAATATCAAGTATAAGACTGCTGAAGGCACTGGTGGTGTATGTAAAATTGTTTGCAGGAGATATTTAAGAAGCTTGACTTCTGAGCACCATATTTAACTAAAAAAAAAATCAAGAGTTATTTATAATAGTGCTTATTAATGATAACTATCAGTACTCATTTAAATGTAGTTGTTTTCCCCATTTGATGACAGAGGCCATAATGGTCAGTCTCATTCTACGGTGGTGGAGTTATGAGTTACATGAGAGCATGGGAGTGATTAGACGTATAATTAAAATTTGTAATTTTACGTTTTTAAAGGCAGTGGGAATTATTCTTTTAATGGAGGCTGTTGGTACCATCTACTGACCATCATTCACATGATCGCCTAATCACTGGGGAATAACAATCCAGCCAGTGAGTGCCCTCACCTTAGAAATGGAGCTTACATCCTTGCCTAGCTGGGAGAGGCCAGGAAGATCATGCAAACAGTACCTTTAGTCCCTAGGAACCAACCAAATATATTTGTTATTGTAACTATCCAAGTCTAAATGAACTTGGATATTGTGAGAATTCTGTCATTTTGTGGCAATAATATGACATTATTTTAGTGCATGCCATATGACAAGAGTACACTGCCTCAACTGTATATGTACTTGTTTTTATTGTTACAAAAAAGATTCAACCATTAATATATTGGACATGCAGTACCACTTGCAATAAACATGATTGGTGTCTTTAAAACACTAATATACACATGACATATTTTGAAGTTGGTAAATCAATATGCGTGTTGTGGGAGTATCTTCATTCCAGAATTGACAGAATGTCTGGCTATATATTATTAGTTTATGATTACAGGGAATTCTATGTGCAGTAGTTTGAAGGCCATCTGAATTTCCAGAGGATCTGATGCTGTTGGTTCCAATTGTGTGTCTGTATTTACCATCAAATACAATACATGTAATGCTCTGAAATTATATTTAATTTTCTTCTCATGAAACAGGTCCTGTATATTTCTCAGACATCTTGTATGCTGTGTAGTGTAATGTTTTCAAACGTAAGGATAATCATACTTATCATAAGGAACAGAAGCACTTTTATGTGATGCTGCATAGTTTTAGGTCTAGACAGCATCTTTAAATAAACCATGCATGATTCATGAGTTGTGAATATTACTGTATGGGATGATTTACTGGGTCTTTTTGATCAAAATAGTTCCTATCAACACTGGTCCTTTTCTCAATGGCTATGGTACCATGGTTGTTTTTGAACTTGTATACACACTCCTGCTAACTGCATGTACATAAAATGTGGCCTTGAACTAGCATTGTTGCCAGCACAGTGCAGTACATATGTACACAAATTTCTGGCTTATCTGTTGTGCTTGCTACTCACAGCCAAGTGGTGACATGTGTTGCAGTTGAGGGTGGCATTGTTTAAAAATGCTTCAAGCATATACTGGTGTAAATTAAATGCAATTTATTTTATGAAGTTAAATTTAGATGTTAAGCTTATCAGGTAATGTGTTTATTATTTTATTCCCTTTATTTTCAGTAATCCCTACCTTTTATTGTAAGTTTTGTGGGGCCATAACATTTTAGATATTCAGAACTGGATGCATGTTAGTATGAACTTTTTTAATCATAAGACCTATGAAACCATTTTCCACATTTACATCTATCACTCAGTATATCATCCTTTTATCTTCGGAGGCCTAGTGTGGTCTTTTTCTGACATTTGTAGGGTCTCAGCAATCATCTTTGTCTTTTTGGTTGGTAATGGAGATTTTGGAATTGGATTCTTGACCTGGATAGGAAGAAAGGTACTAATTGACTGTGTAAAAACATCTTGCACAGGTGTTCCTGATTGCAAAATATGCTTAAATTTTGTTTAAAATACTGTTACAGGACCTCCATTTTAGTTAAAATGGTCCCTGTAATAATTCTCTTTAAGTGAACATTGTGGTCGAGTGGCAAGTAGTTCTGCTTCATGTTCACATCTTAGTTTTTAATTTCAGCCTGATGTATATTCACATCTTAGATTCTAATCTTAGCCTGGAGATATCCCAGTAGAAGTTTCTGTGGTTTTCCTCAATACTATCCAGAAAAATGCTTGAATTTTATCTCAGACTGCAACATGGTCACTTCCTTTCCCTGCCATCTGTATACTTTCTAAAAGCAGTGTTGTAAACAATACACAATAGATAATGTATGTGTATATCCCTAAAGTTGAATGTGTTGGATGAGAAACAAAGTGTGATTTTAGAGCACCATGTACATATAATTGCATTAGATGGTGACATAGATACCAGTTGTGAACAAGGAAATGGTATGGAAGTATGAAATCATATTCAGTTATTTTGTGTTTCTTTTTGAGCCTTACAAAAGCATAGTCTTATTCCACAGTTGTAGACAGTGACACATACTAAAATGTGTGTATTTTATGAAGGTTAATATATTTAGGGGTCAACAAAATATGTTGACCACTGGATATATTAACATTTAATGTTGGCTCATTCACCAGTTAAACAGAAATTCTACTCAGTTGACATTTCTGCACTAGGGAAACTGTGTCTATCCATGCTGCTGTAATTGCTCCATGCTGGCCTCCTGATCGTGAGATAACATTGAAGACATAAACCAGGCTGACTGCCATTTATGTTATGTGATGTGTATATAAGACATTATTTACTATTAGACATCTGTGGAGAAGTTGGAAAAGAGAGTGGTAAAAAATATTAAGAAATAAATTCAACGATTTTTCCACTCATTGGGTTTAATTTTTTTAATCAACATGGACAAGCAGGGGTGTAGATTTTTTGATCCCTAAATACAGCATCCTGTTCACAGGTACACAGTTCTTTCATCGTGATTGAGTCAGTTTAATAGGAATTTAAAAAAATATATCAATAAACTTTTATTGCTGCTGTGATGTAGGTGCTGGATTTGTTAAATATATTCTATGCATTTACATGCTCAAGAAGTGTTCCATTTGTCCTCGCCTTTGTTTTGTGACATGGGGGTTCTTATTAATTGGCATATAATTTTGAAACTTCCTGAACTAAATCCACTTCAACACCTATCCCTTACATACCTCTCTTTTTTCCATTGGTGGTTGTTCCTCATATTTGGAGTACTGAAGTAACAGTTGTATGAGATAAAAATTCTTTAACCTTGCATATTTTTAATATGAAAAATCTTTGACAAGGAACTTTTTTCCCCCAAAATTTTCTTAATTTTGTATTAATACTTACTATACATGGCAAGAAGATTCTCTTTATCAGCATTTGCTACACTTTCCATTTATCAGATTTGACTATGAAAGATGAGGAGTTCTGTGGTATCAGAAAGACAAGATACATATACCCTACATACAAAATAAATATATTTCTTAGCAGACAAATTATCCAGCCCAGTATTCCACTATCGTGCGTGCATTTGAAATTATGGTTATTTTTTCTTTCAACTACCTGATACTTGTTGTCAGTAAAATATTCAGATAAATGGGAGATTACGTTGGTTTCATTTTATGCAACTGTATGTAAGTAGAGGCTCTGCAGTTTGTTGCCTTACACTGCTGTATTCAAACATGTCTGTCCCTGTGTGTGAGATTGGGATTATCTCTTTCGAAACATACCCAATTGAGTAGATTCCTCACAGCCTCTTCAGCTGAAAACAGAAACATGAGATTTCAAAATAGAGTTTTCTGTTATGAACAACTGACACTGGATAAGAGCCCAGAAATCAAGTAATCCTGTGTGTAACATAATGCCATCAAAACCCTTTAGAATTGATGTCCCTTCGTGTTTGAGATTCACATAAGTTTTGCACAGAAGACATAACATTTGATTTCAAAGCAATTGGAATTTAAATTTATAGTACACTGAAAGATATCTTGTGAAAACACTGCTCTTGCATTGCTGCTGCTGCCATGTGTAGATAACACAAAATATCCGGAATAAACATACAAATATTAGTCAGCATACTGAATAGGCTGTGGGCTGGACAACTAAGAAATCTGATTTCCACTCCACGCAGTGACAAAACATTCTTGTCTTCTCCAAATGTCCAGACTGGCTGTGGGGTCCACGCAGCCTCCTTTTCAGTTGTACTGGGGACTGTTTCCATATGGGGTGAGGTGGCTGGGGCATGAAACTGATCACGTACCTCCTTAATAGTGCAGAGGTTAGAATGAGTGGAACTATACCTCCACTTCCCCATATGATATGTAATTAAACCCAGGGACAATTTAACCTTACTCCATGTATGGTATCAAAATTTAAACAAAAGTGTGATATGCACTTGTGCATATAAGCATATTAAGATTATGGTCTTCTGGGATGTAGTGCTGTGTGATATTGTAAATGTGCACCAACGTTTGGAGGAACTTGCTGCCTGCATCTTTAGGGTAGAATAGTAAGCTAAGTGTGGAAAACATGGTTTGGGTATGGGGAAGGAAGCACCCAGTCTGTTAGCAAGCTCCTTTACCCTAACAATTCAGGTAGACTCCTGTTTCTCTGAAATGTTAGTATACATCAAACAAGATGGCATCAGATCCCAGGAAAAACCAGTCTCCTTTGTTGTCACTGTGAGAACCTCAAAGTTCAATTTAGCTACTTGCTTTTCTAAAACAACATTTTTATGAAAGCAAATTATAGTGTGTAACCAGAAATACTGTATGAGAGTGTTTATCAGATGTTAAATATTTGTTGTAACACTGCAGTAAACAATGGCACCAGTAAAAGGGCTTCACTTCAGTGGAGTAACTGGTAGTTATAGTAATTACGGTGAAGATGGTTTCCAACAGCTGATGAAAAATAAGTAACACTAATCACTGACTGAATAGAGTTAAGTATGTAATTACTTGACATTGGTTTCATTTAAGTTTCTTCTCGCATCAAACCATGTAACATGTTTATATATGAAAACTTTGCCTTACTGTTGTGGTAACAGTGAAAATCTGCAACACCTCTGTTCCACGGTCAGGTCTGTGTGTGTCAGCTTATTGTAATCTTTACTGCTTTTTCCATGCTTCTATCTACATCTGGAATGTTGCAGTTTTCTTTTAACTGTTATGGCCTAAAGAGCATAAGTCTCAAGCAAATTTTACAGATATTTGTTTCCCCTTATTTTTATAATATCTGACACTTGCAGGACATACAGTATTCCAAGAACTGTGTGTATAAAACATTACCATACAAGAAGTAAGGCTTTCAGTGAGTTAAACCAATGGATGTTGCAAGAAAATGAGAGTGAAGAAATGAATTTAAGACATAAGAGAACATTTGTAGGAGTTATATGATGGCACAAAAAAAAAGTAAACATTTAGTCATAACAGTATCCTGAAATATGACACAACATGTAATCCCATGATTTGACTCCATTTAGGAAACCATTGTCACAGCTTCAGTCATAAGCATGCATATAGAGTGTGCCTAGGCACCCCCTAATGTCTCAAAAAACAGCAAACTGTGATATTTTGTGTCTCATTTTATAAGTTTGTATTTTTGTGTAAAATTTAGCTGTTAATTTTAAAATCTCAAGTTAAATTTTGATTTCTTTGGTGAATAAAAAGTCCTTTTTACTTGAGTATTCAGTAAATGTTTTTCTTTAAAGAAACTAAAATAAAATTCCATGGTTGCACACTGTAACAAAATGTGCTGTGCATGCTTGGCTTCAGTGTCTGTATGCAGTAATTAACATTTACAAGAGAAGAGTTGCTCATGATACTTGTTGGTGTAACCAAAGGTGATAAGGTAAAGCAGAGCCTTTAACATTATAAAGACCTGGTAGTTTCACAAGGACTAGTTTCTTACTGAGTAATTATCACCTTCAAGTGCAGATACTGAAGCACCTGTGTCTAGTTGCTATAAAAGTCCTCTCTCACTACTGAATATACATGTACATGCTAATTGTACATGATGTAACAAGATACCATATCCAGTCATAAGTAAGCAACACATATGATCCCCTCCACTTAAATTTAGTGTGGCAGAATCTCTGGTTTAATTAATTTATTTTTGTGATAGTAATCTGCAAGGGTACTAGGAGATACATTATTTTACCTTCAGCTGGGTCACTTTAGTCCTTAAAGGCTGACAAATGATGTTAGAGTCACTGCCTTTTAATACTTTCATTATTGAGGCTTTTGGGTAATTTACAGGAAATGTTGAAAAACGTTTTTATGTGTCTGTAAGCGAACATAACTTAACCTAACCTACCTCAATCTCACCCAACATAATCAAATCTAACCACACTGGACTTGTTGGGCAGACATGTGTGTTTGTAGAATAGGGGAATAAAATAAAAGAAAAAGAAAAAACAAACTTTAAAGAGGCAAAGTCAATATGTGACACCATAATCAATCTTACCCCCCCAAATCATGCTGTAGGTGTTAAGTACCCTATGCAGTTACACCCAGAATTGCTGATATTTAAAACAGTAAATCCACGGAATATATGCTAGCAGAGGAAAACAATATAGGAGGTTTATAACCTATTTAACACTGCTCTGTACTGACCATGCTGTCCTACAGTCATTCTGTTCAGAGGTAAGCAAACAATGTGCTGGAAGATTGTGTGTGGGTTGGTGGGTGCCCTTGCTTCACTCATGTGTTGTGACCCTTTAAGTCAGTACATGTTGCCCTTGTGTAACGGATGTGCTGCAGTCCATTTCCTCATCTCTTCACAGGATGGCACTCTGAACAAAATCCTTCCAAACAGAGTTTGAAATTCCTTGTACTGTAAATCTTATTAACTGTAAAAAAAAGAGTCTTTAAAACAATAAAAAGATATATTAGACAATAATTATTGATGTATACTTATGTTGTACTAGTACATTACACTTTCTTCTTAGACTATTCAATCTTCACAGTGGCATCTTCTGTTGAGAGTTGATGGTTCTTCAACTTGGGGATCAATTTTAACAGTTATTATGTAAATTGTGAGAGTGTAGGTGAAAATGTAAATTATCTTCAAGGTTTTCTTTTCTAATAAAACTGTTCTTAAATATATAGTAGTATGCAAGTGCTGCTTTATATATATATATATAAATTTCAAAGCATGACTCTTCAAGATTTTTAGTTATAGCATCACATTTTTTATGAGGGAACTTGTAATATTCCAAGGAAATTTCCCACTCCCTGATTCATGAATTACAATCAACCATGATGAGCAGTGATTAGTGATAATGGTTTTCCTTTAGGCCAAATTATGTTAATAGCCCTCCAATGGCTGTTCTTCTGTGGTCATTGGCATTTTTATGCTCCATCTGGAAGAACGTTTATTTCTATGGGCTGCTGTTATTAATGATTAGCCTGTCAGATTCCAAGAGTTATTACAGATTGGCTTTGATCATCCTATTCCATATTTACATAATTTAGAAGGCTGTCGTCACTTGTATCATGAAGACGAGTGCAGTGAGTTCTTTCAACATTCTACGGATTTCATATGAAACATGCAGTGCTATAACACAGAAAACTTAAATAAGAACACATTAATGAAAACCGCAGAATTCATACAATCTGTGTTATGTGAGTGTTACTGACCCACATTATTTGCTCCCTACTGTCTCGGCAAGCAAGTTCCACATGCCACAAGACTAATAAAATATGTAAATTAACATTTATCCTGAAAAGAATATAGATGTTGGAACTTACCCCATAAAGCACAGTTCTTCCTGAGAAACCGATAGTAAAAATATTGATTACATATCCCCATCTGCTTGGAACAAAGGTACATAATCATGTTCACAAGAACCTGACACTGGACCTATCCTATTCCACTTGAATTCATTCCACATGTTACACCTTACTTCCTGAAGATTTATTTCAATATGCTTCCATCTGTGCTGAGGTCTCCTGTATCATCTCCTCCCTTCAGAATTAGTGATGGAAAATGTTACTCATTTATTATTTTCTATTTTTTTGGCTACATACCCCATCTGTTTGATCCTCTTTGATTTGATCATGCTAATAATACTAAGTGAGATGTGCAAATTATGGAACTCCTCATGGTGCGGCTGTTTCTTGGACCTAGGTCTCAATATTCTCCTCAATGCTCTGTTTTCAAATACACTCTGTGTTCTTCTCTTAGGATGGCAGTTCTTCCTAATTTCCTAATAACATACAATATTTGAAAGTGACAGTTCTGCAGCACCTCTCATTGTAGACCCTTACAAGTAGGAAATGTAGCAGAAACAGGTACCTATTTAAAGACATTCTAGTTATTCTAACTAGAGCTCAGTACAGTGACTAGGATAGGGGTTGGATGACAAAGGAGCCAGGGTTCAGTTTCTGGGAGGAGAAGAGATTTTTTCATCTCCAAAGCATACAAACTGGCTGTGGGGCTTACCCAGACTGGATAATTGGGGCTGTCTCTCTGAAGGTTGACCTGTCATGGTGTGGTGTTTGATTAAGAATGGAGACAACTGTAGATGTTTGTGCACACCAAATTGATCAATAATGTTGTACAATACTTCTCTCTATATGGAGACCTAAACATTTCTTTGGATCTTGTAAATAGCTACCATTTTTGCTCTGATATCTGCAAACACAGAAGATCTAATCAGTAGTCAATCTGTTATGCTGGAATCCACCCTGATGTTTTCCCAGTAATCTCATGTTATGTGTGGAGTTAACCTTACCAGTAGAGTGTTGAGTACTGTTTTGTGTGACATTATGAATTGACATTTCTTGTTAATTACTGTAGTCTAATTACTTATTGTGTAACATATAATACTAGCCCTTCTTAAATATATGTGTGTCTGTGTGCAATCCTGTAATATTCTGATTCTTACTGTTTAAAGCACGTTAATTTTGTCACTCAAATATTCTTCCTTTTCCTTCAATGTAACCAGATTTTTATGCTATGATTTATATGCCCTTAACTTATCCGGTTTGCACTATGGTTATTTGTCATAAACTGTCACACATGATACCTTTTTCATTAAGGGGTTGTCTTCCAAGAAAATGAGTTATTGGCTTTCCTACATTCAAGAAAGGAAAACATTAATGTACCTGTGGCATGAGGTACAGGAGAAAACATATGCCTAATAGTCTTATATGTAAATAAGAAGTACGAATGAAAGAATGAAACACATCCTGTGCAATGAAGGAGAGGATAGTGACAATGGTAATTTGGATAGTTTCGCCACTTGGCAAGAGTACCCAGTAAGAAGGGCGATAAGCAAGATAAGCGTTATAAACATAGCCCATGAAGGAGGTATAGATGAGAGTGTATTGGAATTGTTTAACATTTAACTCTTCAAAGCATAGTGGTTGCTCTATCCATCACCTGCTTGAACATTCAGAAACTGAAATTATGTCCTACATAACAAATTGATGCATTACAGTTCTCACAAGGAATGCCATTAACATAATTCACTGTCAGGATGAAATAATTGGTTGTTGGGATTTAGAAATTTAATTCTTATACAGGATCATATAACAAGGAAAACAAATTGAATATCTGATTTATATTGAGAAATGTAGTCAAGAGATTTTGTTGTTAAATGTTTAGAAGCCCACATAGCCTGTTACACATGTGCAAAACCACAGGCATAATTTGTTTTTTTTTTGGGG
>Ga0209628_10002033_pt1 | contig 13501 bp, 11 predicted proteins | sample TergutCu122P4_FD_187285 | JGI IMG/M metagenome (GOLD analysis project Ga0209628, IMG submission 187285) | Cubitermes ugandensis P4 segment gut microbial communities from Kakamega Forest, Kenya - Cu122 P4 (SPAdes) (version 2) | ecosystem: Host-associated > Arthropoda: Insects > Digestive system...
AGCTATATTTGATATTCTTACTGCTTCGTATCCAATACATAAAAACATAATATCAATTCGACCTACAGGTACATTTTTAATTACATAATAACCATTCACATCAGTATCAGACCCTATTTTTTCTCTTTTTGGGTCATCTGGAAAAGAAATAACTACAGTAATCCCTGCTAAAGGCATTTTGGTAATTTCATCTAACACTCTTCCTCGTACTGTTTGCGTCATCATCTGTGCCATACACTCTATTGAAAAAAAAATCAATATAAGCCAAATAAAATAACGCTTCATGATATAATGAATTTATAGTAACTATTCTTTAAAAGGACTGCAAAGTTAACAAAAACAAAGATATTACAACTTTTTTTGTTTATAATAGATTGAAATCACATATTACTTATCTACCAAAATACATTAATAACACCGATATATCTGAAGGAGACACACCAGGAATTCTTGAAGCTTGTCCAATTGAAGAAGGTTTAATTTTCATTAACTTTTGCCTTGCTTCTATTGATAATGATTCAATTTCTTTAAATGAAAAATTTTTGGGTATTTGCACATAATCTAAACGCATTAACTTTTCTGCTAATGTTTTTTCTCTAAAAATATATCCTTTGTACTTTATAGCGATTTCAACACTTTTAATGATTTCTTTAGCACTGTTTTCATCGATTTCATTTAATTTATTGATTATTTGAATTATTTTATTATTTGTTTCACGTGGCACTATTAATAATAGTTTATCTAATTCTACAAATGGTCGAGTTAATAATTCTGACCATTTTCTTTTTTGAAAAATAATAGAGCTCCCTATATTTGTTAAATAATTGTTTACATTTTCTGGTTTAGCTGATTCGTTTTCTAAAAAATTGGTTAATTCTAAAATAGTTGAACTTTTTTGTGATATTATTTTCATTCTTTCTTCTGAAGCTAAACCTAATTTATAAGATATTTCTGTTAGTCTAACATCGGCGTTATCTTGTCTTAATAAAATTCTATTTTCTGCTCGTGATGTAAACATCCTATATGGTTCGTCAACACCTTTTGTAACTAAATCGTCAACTAAAACACCAATATATGCTTGATCACGTTTAAGGACAAAACATGGTTTATTTTTTAGTTTTAAATACGCATTTACTCCTGCTATGATTCCTTGTGCAGCTGCTTCTTCATATCCTGTTGTTCCATTTACTTGACCTGCAAAAAAAAGTCCAGAAATTGTTTTTGATTCTAAAGAATGAAATAATTGTGTTGGTGGGAAAAAATCGTATTCAATTGCATATCCTGGTCTAAATATATGTACATCTTCAAAACCTTCAATTGTTTTAAGCGCTTCTATTTGTATGTTTATGGGTAATGACGAAGAAAAACCTTGTAAATAATATTCATTTGTTTCCCATCCTTCTGGTTCTAAAAAAAGTTGATGTTTTTCTTTATTTTCAAAAATTCTTAATTTATCTTCGATGCTTGGGCAGTAGCGAGGACCAATTCCTTTTATACGTCCAGAAAAGAGAGGTGAGTCAGAAAAACCTTTCTTTAAAATTTCGTGTGTTTTATTTGAAGTATAAACAATATAACATGGTCTTTGCTTTTTTTTCTCTTGTACTACGGATAGAATGGGTAAAAAAGAAAATCTTTCTGGATTTTCGTCACCTGATTGTTGATCAAAATTTTTTATATTTATTGATCTTATATCAATTCTTGGAGGTGTTCCCGTTTTCATTCTTTCTACTTGAATCCCATATTCTTTTAATTGATCTGAAAGTCCGTTTATAGCCATATCACCTAATCTTCCTCCCTGAATAGAATTTTTACCTATATGTATTATGCCATTTAAAAAAGTTCCTGTGGTTAATATTATAGATGAAGCAAAAAAGGTTGTTCCTAATTCTGTAATTACTCCTTCAACATGATCTTTATTGATGATTAACCTTTTTACAGAATCTTGCCATATATATAGATTTTTTGTTGTTTCTATTATTGCTCTCCATTGAGCTGAATATATCATACGATCACATTGCGCTCTTGGACTCCACATAGCAGGCCCTTTTGATCGGTTTAACATTCTAAATTGAATTGTACTTTTATCTGTTATAATTCCTGTATAACCTCCTAACGCATCAATTTCACGTACAATTTGTCCTTTTGCAATTCCTCCTATTGCAGGATTACATGACATTTGTGCAATCTTTGTTATATCAGAAGTTATGATTAAAACATTTGCACCTAAATAAGCAGCAGCAATGGCAGCTTCTGAGCCAGCATGACCAGAGCCGACAATTATTACATCATATTTATTTTTCATCTGCATTTATTAATAGTTCGTTATATAGCTTTATTGAAATATCTTCATTATTTTTCATTTCTATAGAATTAATTTCTGTATCATCTTTATATCCAATTAAATGTAATATTCCATGAGACATTATACGTAATAATTCATTATGAAATGAAACATTATAAATTTTAGCATTTTTTCTTACTGTATGAATACTGATAAATATGTCTCCAAAAATTTTTTTCTTTTTATATATATCTGAATAATCAAAAGTGATTACATCTGTATAATAATCGTGTTTTAAAAATTTTTTATTTAACTTTTTTATATTTGAATTTGAACAAAAAATAATATTGAGTATCCCTACACTTTTATTATTTTGTTCTGCAATTTTTATAAGCCATTTTTTTAAAATTTTTTTGTTATTTGTCTTATAAACAATGCCTTGGGTAAATATTGAAATCATATTTTTGTCGTTTAAATTCTTTTTACGATATTCGCACAATATTACAAAAAATAATGATTATCATAAAAAAAATAAAAAAATTATACAATTTTCTAACAAACAACACTTAAATTAAACAATTATGTCTAAAGTAACTGTAATCGGAGCCGGTAATGTTGGTGCAACCTGTGTTAATGTATTAGCACACATGAATTTTATTTCTGAAATTGTTCTTCTTGATGTAAAAGAGGGACTTGCAGAAGGGAAAGCACTTGATATGATGCAAACCGTTAAATTATGCGGCTTTTCAACTACCATTACTGGTATCACTAACAACTACGAAGCCACTTCAAATTCTGATATTGTTGTAGTCACATCTGGTATTCCTAGAAAACCGGGAATGACACGTGAAGAGTTAATCGGCACTAATGCTGGTATTGTTAAAACTGTAGTCGAAAATTCTTTAAAATATTCGCCACACGCTTTTATCATTTTAATTACTAACCCTATGGATACCATGACATACCTTGCGCTTAAGATTAGTGGTTTACCCACAAATCGTGTAATCGGTATGGGAGGTATTTTAGATAGCTGTCGTTTTGCTTCTTATCTTTCTTTACAACTTAAAGTTCCACAATCTAAATTACAAGCTATGGTTATTGGAGGTCATGGTGATACTACCATGATTCCCTTAATTCGCTTTGCCACAATAGATGGCGCACCTGTTACAGATCATTTAAACTCATCTGAAACCGAAAAAGTTATATCTGATACTATGGTAGGTGGCGCTACATTAACAAAACTTATCGGCACTTCTGCCTGGTATGCACCTGGTGCAGGCGGTGCAGTTCTAGTTCGCGCTATTCTTAAAGATTCTAAAGAAACCTTCCCATGCTGTGTTGCTTTAGATGGTGTATATAATTTACATGATATTTGTATAGGCGTTCCTGTTGTGATAGGGAAAAATGGTGTTGAAAAAGTGATTCAACTTGAATTAAATCAATTTGAAAAAGAGGCATTTGCAAAAAGTGCTGCCGCTGTTCGCAACATGAATGATGTTTTAAAGGAACTTAATTTGGTTTAATAAATAAAAAAATTACTACATTTGTACGTTGGGGCATTAGCTCAGTTGGCTAGAGCGCTTGCATGGCATGCACGAGGTCGTCGGTTCGACTCCGACATGCTCCACTAATATAATTTTTTAAAAGTTAAATATATGGAAATAAAAAAAACACACAAAGCAGACCTTGAAAACAAAAAAATTATGTTTCGTGAAATAGGTCTAATTCTTACCCTTGCTGTTGTATTCTTTGCTTTTGAATGGAGTGCTAAAGAAAACTCTTCTACCTTTAGTAATAAAGACCTAACAACAACTGTTGAAGAAGAGATAATTCCTTTTACACGTGAGACACCTCCTCCGCCTCCTGAAATGCCAAAAGAACCTACTGTTTCTGATTTCCTTGAAATTGTTGACGACGATATTAAAATTGAACATGAATTGATTATTAATACTGAAGATAATAGAAATATTGGTATTGAGATCAAAGATTTTATTGTTGGAAGTTCTAATACTGTTATCGAAGAAGAGATTATTGAAGAGGAAATTCGTTTTGAAATTGTTGAAGAAAAACCCAAATTTATGGGCGGAGATGAAAGTACTTTCAGTTCATGGATTAACGGTAAAATTGAATATCCTGAAGTTGCAAAAGAAAATGGAGTACAAGGTCGTGTTATGCTTACTTTTGTAATTGATGTTGATGGTCGTGTTACTGATGTTACTGTTCTACGTGGCGTTGACCCTGCTTTAGATAGAGAAGCTGTTCGTGCTGTTCAATCATCTCCAAGATGGACACCAGGACGTCAACGTGATAAACCTGTTAAAGTACGTTACAATTTCCCTGTTCATTTTCAACTTCGCTAAACAATTTTGTTATTAAGGCTGTATTTATTTCTGTTGTTACGCCTCCATATAATGAACGTGAAATTAATGAATACATGGATGAACTGCAGTTTCTGGCAGAAACAGCAGGCATAAATGGAACTTATCGTTTTTTACAAAGACTTGAACGACCAAATCCTAAAACATATTTAGGATCTGGTCGTTTAATAGAACTTTCTAATTACATCAAATCTGAAGGTATTCTTATAGCTGTTTTTGATGATGAACTTTCTCCATCTCAATTAAGAAATCTCTCAAAATTTCTTGAATGTCAAATCTTAGATAGAACAAATCTTATTTTGAATATTTTTGCTCAAAGGGCAAAAACTGCTTATGCTAAAACACAAGTAGAGTTAGCACAATATCAATATCTTTTGCCTCGCCTTACCCATTTATGGACCCATTTGGAAAGACAACGCGGCGGAGGTATTACTATGCGTGGCCCTGGTGAAACTCAGATTGAAACAGATCGTCGTATTGTTTTAAAGAAAATTGATCATTTAAAAAATCAATTAAAAAAAATTGATTGTCAAATGATGACACAAAGAGCAAATAGAGGTAATTTAGTTCGAATCTCTTTAATTGGTTATACAAATGTTGGTAAAAGCACTCTTTTAAATGTTTTGTCAAAAAGTGATGTTTTTGCTGAAAATAAACTTTTTGCTACTTTAGATACTACTGTTCGAAAAGTTGTCATAGAAAATCTCCCTTTTTTATTAAGCGATACTGTTGGTTTTATACGCAAACTCCCCATCCAATTAGTTGAATCTTTTAATAGTACATTAGATGAAATCAGGGAATCTGATATTCTTATGCATATTATTGATATATCACATCCCTATTTTGAAGATCAGATAAAAGTTGTTCAACAAACAATTCGTGATATAGGCGCTGGTGATAAGCCTATATATATGGTTTTTAATAAAATAGACAACTATCAAGAAGTGACCTCTTTAGAGAAACTAAAAGAAACATGGATTGCAAAGATTAACTCTCCATCTATTTTTATTTCTTCTATTCAAAACATCAATATTGATAAACTTCGTTATGAGTTGCATAAAATGGTTTCTGAAATTTATAAAGTTCGATATCCTTATAATACCTTATAATAATTCTTTTTACTCTTAAAATATATGAAAAAAAAATCTTTAATTATTATTTTAACCTTTTACTCTATTTTTATCTTTTCTCTTTCAAGCTGTAATAGTAAGGCTGCACCTTATGAAATATTTGGTACTTGGACCTATATAAACAATTCATTTTCTCTTTCTTATAATCGTACTGTAATTGGTTTTACTCCTCAACTTGAAAATAAGATTATAGAAGCATGTAACAAAATGAGCACAATTTTAGTTGATCCCCATTCAATTATTTTGGATTCTGAAGGTAATTTTCGTTTTATTTTTAAATCTAATGATGTTGCAACAGGCTCTTATTCTTTGGATAAGCAAATTCTAACTTTTATCATTACATCAGGCCATTATCCAGAAGTAGAGTCCCTATTTGCGGTAACTGATGGTGAACTTTTGGAATTATATTTTGGTATACTATCTTTTAAACAAATTTTTGTTTCTTTATTAGAACTGAGTGATGAAGAGTTACACCTCCTTTTTCGAGAAGAGAATCCTGTTATTAACCGTATTGATGCTTCAATTCTTTATCAAAAAAATTTAAATAAACTATTATAACATGAAAAAATTTTTTTTATTTTTACTTTTTACTTTTTCTATTTCAGTTTTTTACTGTTGCAGTTTTTTTAAAAAAGAAGCTCAAATAATAACAGGAGCTGAACAATTTGAAAAGTATCTTCACCTATTACAACAAAAACGTGTTGGAATACTTACTAACCATACAGCAATGTTAGGCAAAACTCACCTGGTAGATTCTCTATTATCTCTTCAAGTTGATATCAAAACTATTTTTGCGCCAGAACATGGTTTTCGTGGTAGCATTCAAGCTGGTGGTCATATTGTAGATGAAATTGATCCTTTAACAGGTATCCCAATTATATCACTTTATGGAACCATTTTTATACCCACAGATTCTATGATGAAACAGTTAGATATTATGATCTACGATATTCAAGATGTTGGCCTTAGGTTTTATACTTATATGACATCTATGTATTATCTTATGGAGGCTTGTGCTCGTAATCAAGTTCCTCTTATTTTATTAGATCGTCCTAATCCAAATGGACATTACGTAGATGGGCCAATTCTAGATGTGCAAAACCATCGATCTTTCGTTGGGATTATTCCTGTTCCTGTTGTTCATGGTTTAACTTTAGGGGAGCTTTCAAAAATGATAAACGGAGAGTATTGGTTAAAAGATAGCCTTCAATGTGATGTTACAGTAATAAAATGTCAAAATTATACACATCAAACATTATATCAACTCCCTATAGCTCCTTCTCCTAATCTTCCAAACAATCGTTCTATTTATCTCTACCCCTCCTTATGCCCGTTTGAAGGTACTCCAGTTAGTATAGGTCGAGGCACTGATTCACCTTTTCAGATATATGGTCATCCAGATATGACAGGTTATGACTTTAGTTTTACTCCTATTTCTGTAGATGCTGCAAAAAATCCCACACAAAAAGATAAACAATGTTTTGGCGTTGACTTGCGTATATATCCTCCTGATGATAATATTTTTAAAGATGGTTTTACATTAAAATATGTGATAGACGCCTATCAAAATCTTAACAAAAACACTCAGATAGGAGAAGGATTTTTCCGTTCGTCTTTTGAAAGATTAGTAGGTGTATCCTATATTCGTACCATGATCATGGAAGGAAAAAGCGCTGATGAAATTGAAGAGTATTGGAAAAAAGATGTTGAACAATTTAAAAAAGATCGATCTCCTTATCTTTTATATCCATTAAAATAAATCAAACTATTTTTCTTATTCAACATGAAACGTTTTTTCTTTTCCTCTTTTCTTTTGATTTTTTTATCATTTTTTTCTATGGCTCAAAATAGATTTGATCTTGTTCCTTTACCTGTAGAACTTATACCAGAGAAAGGAGTTTTTTGTTTTCTTAAAGATTCCCGAATTTTAGTATCTTCAGGAGCTGAAGAAACAGCTATCTATTTTTTGGAAAAAATTAAAAATTCTATAAAACATCCTTTTCATATTCATATTGTAAACAATCCTTTACAACACAAATTGGTTGGTGATATTATATTTACTTTTAATAGTGACCTTCCTAAAGAGGGTTATACATTATTGATTGATACATGTAATGTAACTATTTCTGCAAATGATGCATCTGGTCTTTTTTATGGTGTTCAGACTCTTCTCCAGTTGCTCCCTCCAACTATCTATTCAAGTAATGTTACAGGTTGGGAAAAATATACTCTTCCTTCCTTATTTATAAAAGATTATCCTCGTTTTGGACATCGTGGTTTAATGTTGGATGTTTCTCGACAGTTTTATGATGTTGCCACTGTAAAAAAATATTTTGATTGGATGTCGATGCATAAACTCAATGTTTTCCATTGGCACTTAACAGATGATAATGGATGGAGGGTTGAGATTAAAAAATATCCAAAACTTACTCAGTTGGGTGCCTGGCGTGGACCCAGTGAGGTATTACCACCTTCTTATGGTTCTGGAAATAAACGATATGGTGGTTATTATACACAAAAGGAGATTAAAGAAGTGGTAGCTTATGCTAAAAAACTACATATTAATATTATTCCTGAAATTGATATGCCTGGTCATGCTAAAGCTGTTACCGCTTCTTATCCAGAAATTCTTTGTGAAAGTGAAGATCTTAGTTTAAGTGTGAATGGAGAAAACCTCAACCTTTGGTGTGTTGGAAGAGAAGCTAACTTTAGCATGCTTAATAATATTATTGCAGAAATAGCTCAACTTTTCCCTTGGTATTATATTCATATTGGAGGGGATGAAGTAAATCCAGGACCTTGGAAGTCTTGTCCTCATTGTCAGGCACTGTTAAAAAAAGAGGGGATGACCAACGTGATGGATCTTCAAGGTTATTTTGTAAGAAGGATGGAAAAGATAGTTGAAAAACATGGAAAGAAAATGATTGGTTGGGATGAAATTATAGATAGAGGTGATATTAATCCGCAAACTACAGTACATGCTTGGCGAAATGTAGAACGTGGTTTAAATTCTATTCGTAAAGGTTATCCTACGATTATGCAACCTGCACCTTATACGTATCTGGATATGAAACAATCTTCCATTGAACGCGGTCACTCCTGGGCAGCTATCATCAGTTTAGAACGTATCTACTCATTTGACCCTATTGGTTCTGCTCAATTATCTTCAGCAGAAACCAAATTACTTTTAGGCGTACAATCCGGTTTATGGGGTGAACTTCTTGATCGTCCATTTCGATTTGCAGAGTATCAACTTTTTCCACGTCTTTGTGCTTTGGCAGAAATTGGCTGGACACCACAAGAACTTCGTAAATGGGAAGATTTTAATATTCGTATTCATCGTACACATTTTGATAGAATGTACGAAATGGGTATAGCCTTTAGAGTTTCACCCCCTTTAGTTTCCTATACAAATGGAATGTTAATAGTTACACCTCCATTTTCTTGGTCTGTTGTTCGCTACTCTTCTAATGAAATGGATCCTGAACCACATTCATCTATCTATCATTACCCTATTTTTACCAATGAACCTTGGAAATATCGATTTGCTACCTTTTATCGCGATATATATATGAGTCCTGTGATTAGTGGCGCGTTACGTGTTTATAAAACACCCATTACTTCCATAGAACGCTCATTTCCTTTAAATCCTAATTTTAAAGATGAATTTGTTACAGACTATAAACAGGAAACATATATACGTAGTGGAAGACAACTAGTCAAAGGCGATTATATCATTTACCATTTTTCTGAACCTTTGAATAGTGATAAAATTACATTTCATAGTGGTATCCCGGGGATTCCGATTTACTATGTTGAAGATGGAGATGTATCTTACTCATTGGATGGTAAAAATTTTATTTATGCTGGAAATTTAGTTTATGGTTCTCTCTCTTTTTCTCCTCCAAAAGGTATAGTCGCTGTAAAAATCACACTTGGTCTATATAACTATGCACTTCAAAACGCATTTATGGATTTATTAATCCAATAGTTTTGTAAACTTTTTCTATCATTTTTGTTATCAAAATATAAGAATTGTCTAACTCTTTTGTGTCTATTTTTCCTTTTTCCCTCCAATCAGCTATTATTGGTGTAAAATATTGATATATTTCATCTTCTACAGGTTTTAATATTTGCATATAACCTGTTTCACTTTCATTATACATCATACTCCAATGGAAATATTTTGCTCCATTACCACGTTCTATGGAAAAACTTTTATTCTTTAGCGTTACAGCCCATTCACATAACAAAGCATTATTTGATGATTGTTTTTTTATTAATATAGAAGGTTGCTGATATCCAGCTTTTACCCATAATGGAATCATCACAGATGCTGGTGGATAACCTAATATTGTCCACATAATGGTCATTTTCGGATCTTCATTTTGTTTTACTCCTTGAATAATAACAGACGCAGATGTACTTTTTCTGGGAATAAAATCTTGATCTATAAACCATCCACTATTTTTATTTGGACTGTTTTCATGTTTTTTTAAATCTATATCCAAAAGTGAATGATAAAAAGAACGAGAAGCTTCTTGTGCAATCCATAATGGAGTAATTTTACAAGTTGGTGCAATTTTTGCAAATAACGATGATGCTGTTTGTTGGCGAATATAACCCATTCCATCATTAAACCTTCCTGTGTATGAAAAATTGGTTACTACCAAATACCCCAAAGGAGCAATTTTGGTGTCATTTACATCTAATTTATTGTATTTAAAATTATTTACTTCATAATAAGCTGCACCACCTTCTGCATCTATAACTCCAAAATTTGCTTCAACACCTAATGGTCTTTTTAAAGTGTCTAAAAATTTCTCGAAATCTACTAAATTTTTACAGATAGCCAATGCTTTAAACATAAGAACGCCTTCCATGTCTTTCTCTTTAGTTGTGTCTTCATTTTCTTTTAAATTGTATGATGCTGTATTCATAATAGAAAAACCAGTTTCATTTGTACCTACCCATGCTTCACCACTTTTATCAGGGCTGTTTACTAATGCTAAAAAACTGTATTTTCCAAAATTAAAAAATTCTATTCTATTTTGTTCCTCTCCTGTATCTCTATGTTTCCATAATATTGGACGACCATCTGCTGTAACTTTTCCTGTTATGATTGCCGATGTACATGCAATCAATTCTAAATTAAAAAAATAATTAAAAATTAAAAAAACTGTAAGTAATATCTTTTTCATAATAAATGATTTATATAAATTAAAATAATAATTCTGTTTTATTCTCTTTTACAATTCCTAAATGTTTATATGCTAATTCTGTTGCCTCTCTCCCTCTTGATGTTCTTTGTATAAAACCCTCTTTGATTAAAAAGGGTTCATATACTTCTTCCAAGGTACCTGCTTCTTCACTAACTGCTGTTGCTATAGTACTAATACCTACAGGTCCTCCTTTAAATTTATTGATTATGGTAGTTAGAATCTTATTATCCATCTGATCCAATCCTCTTTTATCAATATTCAACGCATCTAATGCATATTTAGTTATAGATGTATCAATCACTCCACTTCCTTTTACTTGTGCAAAATCTCTTACTCTTCTTAAAAGAGCGTTTGCAATACGTGGAGTTCCTCTGCTTCTTGAGGCTATTTCGATGGCTGCTTCTTTCTCTATTGATACCTTTAATATATATGCACTGCGTTGCACAATTTTTAATAGTATCTGTGCATTGTAATACTCTAAATGACATTGAATACCAAATCGTGCCCTTAAAGGTGCTGTTAATAATCCACTTCTTGTTGTTGCTCCAACTAATGTAAAAGGATTTAAGTTGATTTGAACGGAACGCGCTCCAGGACCTTTATCAATAAGTATATCTATTTTACAATCTTCCATAGCAGAGTACAAATACTCTTCTACCACAGGTGAGAGTCTATGTATTTCATCTATAAAAAGAATATCTCCTTCTTCTAAACCTGTTAAAAGTCCTGCTAAATCACCCGGCTTATCTAAAACAGGTCCAGAAGTGATTTTTATGCCTACTCCCAGCTCTTTAGATATAATATGTGCTAATGTTGTTTTTCCCAGACCCGGCGGACCATGAAATAATACATGATCTAAAGCTTCTTTTCTTAATAGCGCTGCTTTTACAAATACCTTTAAATTCTCTATTATTTTCTCTTGACCCGAAAATTCCTCAAATTCCTTAGGACGTATCGATGATTCAAAATCCTTATCTATGCTCTCTTTCTCTACGTATGGATTAAACGGGTTCATTTTCTTTTTGCTGCAAAGTTACCATTAAGTATGAAAAAAAAAAGTTTTAAACAATACTATTTAAAATTATATAATATTTCTTTATAAAGTTCGTTTGTATTTAATGATTGCTTGTTAATTTGATTAAAAAAAAATATAATAAACTTATAATTAAATAATTATATTATTATATATAGTGAATTAAAGTGTTAAAAATTTTTCAAAAAGAAATGTTATTATATTTGCATGTTTAAAAGAAAGCCTATATACAACTTTTTTCATCAAAAAGAAATCTTGTTTTCAAAACTTATCCTCTATTTATGAGCTGACATTTAAACATAGAAAAAGTTCTTTGTAGAAAAAAAAAAAAAAAAAGTTGAAAAAATGTTTGCAATTAAAAAAAAATTATAACTTTGTGCTGAATAAAAAATGTGATTTATTGCCTAAAAGAAAATTATCAATATTATAACAACTTAAAAATTAAATTCTTATGAAAAAATTATTAGTGTTTGGAGCAGCGCTGGCATTTGTTTTCACCGCCTGTAATCCTTTAGACCTCATCGATCCACTTCCAAATCCTCATACAGGATGGGAGTATGCACAAGCTAGGTTAGCTGAATATGTTGGTTATCCTATAAAAAATGGAGTAGAAGATAAAACTGCAGCCTACGATTGGACTATTATTGGCGCTCCTCTTTGTGCTATGGCTAATAAACCTGTAGGATCCGGCCCCGGCCCAACCTATTGGAGAAATTGGGAAACCCCTGCAGAAGCAATTGCTGCATTAACTGCGACGAGTATAACTGTAAGAAGAGGCGGAGCGTCAGCCAAAGTGGCTATTGAAACAACTTTAACGAATTGGAGAATAGTTTCGATCAATGGTGTTGATGTAACACCAGTGCAAGGCCAAGGTTTTGCTACTGTAACTGTGGCTGGTACTCAATATTACTATTTAAATAAAATGTTAAGTTTTGGAGGTCTAGATCTATTCAAAGCAACCAGATTTACTGGTGAAATAGAAATTACAGCAGGTGCTACAGCAGCAGCCATTACCTATGTAGTTGTTGTAAGAGCAGAAGGAGGTAAAGGTGGATGGATTGATTTATCATTATATCCATGGCTTAGCTGGTTATCTACACCTCTTTACGCAAACTCAGTAGCTTATACAGCTTTCAGAGTAATTGTTAATTAAAGACTTTCAGAATAATCGTGAATTAAAGGTTAATAAATAATTAAAAAATGAGTCATCTAAACAGGTGGCTCATTTTTTAATTATATACAATACGCCGCATAAAGAGGTACTGATTTGATGTTGTTTTCTAAAAGATATAAACGGTTCAGTCGGATAATCTGGCCGATGGCAAGGGTGATACGACAAAAAAAAACGCTATATAAAAATTGAATTTCAAATATAATGTGTAATTTTGCGCCATATGTTAAAGCATTTTAGTTATGGCACACTACCTTGACCCAAAGAACGATTTATGGCTTCGCTT
>Ga0209628_10002034_pt1 | contig 13500 bp, 1 predicted proteins | sample TergutCu122P4_FD_187285 | JGI IMG/M metagenome (GOLD analysis project Ga0209628, IMG submission 187285) | Cubitermes ugandensis P4 segment gut microbial communities from Kakamega Forest, Kenya - Cu122 P4 (SPAdes) (version 2) | ecosystem: Host-associated > Arthropoda: Insects > Digestive system >...
ATAGCCTGGGCAACATCGACGGCAGCGGCAAAAACGCCTTTGCCATCGGCTCGCCGGGGGCCATCAATCCCTACACCTGCGCTGACTTGGGCTACCCCGGCACCTTGGCCGATGGCGCCGGCGCGGTTTATGTGATGTACGGCAATTCGGCGGCGGCCTTGGCCAACGTTACCTTGCCGACGTATAGCGGCGGCATGTGGACCAACCTGGGCAGCTTGACCAGCACTGGCGGCTTTGTGATTTTCAGCAAGAGCTTTGCCGACAAGGCCAACGGCACCCGGGCCAATTCGTCCGACCTGGGCTTTTCAGTCGGTTCGGCCGGCGACGTGAACGGCGACGGTATCGGCGACTTCCTGATCGGCGCGCCGCAGGCCAATAACGGCAAGGGCGCGGTGTTCCTGGTGTTCGGCACGGCCAACATGAGCGACCTTTGGATGACTGTTGGCGGTACGCCCCAGATTGGCGTGGTGAACCTGGATCAACTGGTGGAGAAAGGCAAGACCGAGGTCTTCGGCGCGTCCGGCACGGCCGTGCAGTACAACGGCACGCAGGCCGATCCCACCCAGAACGGCAGCGGCAGCTACATGGGTACCGACGTGACCGGCGGGGACTACAGCGGCACCGGCCTTAGCGGCTACACGTTTGGCGCGTGGGGCGACAACATCTGGAATCCCAAGACCGGCCAGATCTACACCTACGACGGCACGACCGCGCTGCTGACCCAGGCGATCAACAACGCCGACGGCGCGGTGTACTACGCCGGCAGCGGGGTCGATCGGATCGCCACCGGATCGGGCAACAACGTTTGGGTGCACGGCATCGGCGGCGCCGATGACATCTATACCGATACGAATAAGCCGCACGACGCGGTCAGCGGCGGCAAGGGGAGCGACTACATCGGTATCGTCGGCACCAATTTCACCGGCATCAACGGCGGAAACGGCACCGATACCGTGGTGTTCGAGGGCTCAAACCTCAAGCTCGATCTGACCAAACTGGGCCTGAAAGTGCAGGGTATCGAGCAGTTCGACCTGAACAACCAGACCAACACCGCCACCACCGATCCGCATGGCACCGCCACCGGGCTGACCACCGGCAACACGCTGGAGTTGCGCGTGTCCGACGTGCTCAGCCAGATGAGCGACGCCCCGAACAGCCAGCGCATGACGGTTCTGGGTGACGGCAGCTCAACGGTGCTATTGGACGGCGGTAACTGGATGAGCACCGGCATGACGGCGATCGGCGGGCTGAACTTTACCGTGTATCACAACACAAGCATGGGCGCCAACACCGCGGCTGATCTGCTGATTCAACAAGGCGTGCTGGTAACGTTCTAACCTTGCCTGCACGGCGCGGCGTGTAAACACTCCCGCTTTTTTGCGACGGCCTTGCCTTACCGGCAAGGCCGTTTTTTTGTGGGTACGCTTGGAGTGATTGGGGGTAGGGGCGACCGGCCGGTCGCCCCTACGGATCGTGCCGCGCGCGCAGGCACGACTTTTCCTTTGTCCGGCTGTGCGCAAGCGCGTAGGTTAGGCATCGCCTTCGGCTCGGCGCAACCTGCCGGGCTGCCGATCTTGCGCCCGCGCCCACTTTCTGGTGATGGGGTGGGGGAACTTTTGAGTTGGTAGAATGATCGCTTACAGACGATCAAAGTTTACTTTCTGCCCTCTGTCTGAAAGCTAGCAGGCAGAGGTTTTTTCCACCCAAGCTGTTTTTTTGAGAGAGTTGCAAAATGGCCATCACCATCACTATTGAAGAGTATTTGGACGACGTGGGCACGCTCACCGGTCCTTTCGGTTCGGGTACCACCACCGACGACACAACGCCACTGCTGAGGGGCCAGATCACGCAGTTCAGCACAGGTGACTTCGTGTTTATCCTGCGCGATGGCGCGCCGGTAGGTTTGGCTAGCGTGGTGGCAGGAGCGGGCGGCAGCGCCTCCTGGTCCTACCAGGACAAGGATCTGGCGGACGGGAATTACACCTACACGGCAATGGCATTCAGCATGGCCACCTCCACAGGCGGAATGTCCACCCCCTTCAATATCACGGTGAGCACCACCCCCACGGTTACGCTTCCGACCCCCACCATAGTCTCCGTGTTGGACGACCAGGGCGCCGTGACGGGGCCGGTTTCAAACGGCGGCACGACCGATGACGGCACGCCCACGCTGCAAGGCACGCTGACGGCGGCGCTGACGGGCACGCAAGCGGTGCACATCTTCCGTGGCGCCGAGGACGTGGGTACGGCCACGGTGACCGGCGGCTCAACCAACTGGCAATTCACGGACCCCACCGGCCTGGCCAACGGCAACTACAGCTACACGGCGAAGGTGATCGACGGGGGCGGGACAGCCGGCCAGGCGTCCGGCGCCTACACCATTACAGTGGCGCCCGATCCTACGGGAGCCGTGACCACCACGACGACTTTGAAAGTGTGGGATGACGCGGCCCCAGTGACCGGGTGGGTGGTCGACGGCGACAAGACCAATGACGAAACGCCGATAATCCAAGGCACGCTGTCGGCGCCTTTGGCGGCCGGCGAAACGGTGCATGTTTTCCGCAGCGTTAACGGGGCCGCCAGCGAGGATTGGGGCCAAGCCACGGTGACCGGTACGGACTGGAGCTTCCAAGACTATGGACTTAATACCCTCAGCTACTACACCTACACAGCTAGAGTGGTCGGTGCGGCGGGCAATGGCCCCATGTCCGACAGCGTGACATTTCAGTTCGACAACATCGATGTCAATACAGACCTTCAGATCAGGGAGATCATCGATGACGTTGAGCCAGTCACCGGTCAAATTCCCAACAACGGCTATACCAACGACAACGCGCCCACGTTGAAGGGTACGTTCTCCATGGTGCTCAACACCGGCGATCATTTGGTGGTTGAGCGTGACGGCACAGAGTTACCGGGAACGGCTACCGTGGACGCGGGTAACAAGACTTGGAGCTACCAAGACAGCGGACTGACGGACGGGGAACACACTTACATATTGCGCCTGCGAGACGGCGGAGGGGCGCAGCTGGGCAAGGATAGCAACCCCTGGGTCATCAATGTAGACACCAAGGCGCCGATCGGCATAGTAACCATCGAGAACTACACCGACGACGTGGCGCCGGTGACGGGCAACTTTAACACCGGCACCGTCACCGACGACACCCGGCCCATGCTCAACGGCAAGGTGATCGGGCTGGAAATCGGTGAAAGCATCGAGGTATACCAGGGCACCAACCTGCTGGGCACCGCCTCGGTTTCGGTTACCAGCGGCGACGGCACCTGGAGCTACCAGATCGGCAGCGATTTGGCGGATGGAAACCACACCTTTACCGCCAAGATAGTGGATTTGGCGAGCAATCCCGGCATCCCATCCGATGACTTCAACCTGACGGTAAACACCACGCCGCCGCTCGGCACGGTAAGCATCGTTAACTACACCGACGACGTGGCGCCGCTGACGGGCACCTTTAACAGCGGCACCGCCACCAACGACCCAACGCCCCAGCTCAACGGCACGGTGACCGGGCTGCAAAGCGGTGACATCATCGAGGTATACCAGGGCGCCACCCTGCTGGGCACTGCTTCGGCCTCGGTTGCCAGCGGCAACGGCAGCTGGAGCTACCAAATCACCAGCGCGTTGGCCGATGGCGACTACACCTTTACGGCCCAGGTGGTCAACACAGCCGGCACCCCCGGCATCCCATCCAGTGCTTTCAACCTGACGGTGGACACCACGCCGCCAATCGGCACGGCAAGCATCGTCAACTACACCGACGACGTGGAGCCGCTGACGGGCAACTTTAACAACGGCACCGCCACCAACGACAACACGCCCAAGCTCAATGGCACGGTGACGGGGCTGGAAAGCGGCGACACCATCGAGATATACCAGGGCACCACCCTGCTGGGCATTGCCTCGGCCTCGGTCGCCAGCGGCAACGGCAACTGGAGCTACCAGATCACCAGCGCGTTGGCCGATGGCGACTACACCTATACGGCCAAGGTGGTGGATTCGGCGGGCAACCCCGGCACCCCATCCAGTCCGTTTACCCTGACGGTAGACACCCTGCCGCCGACCGGCATAGTAAGCATCGACACCTACTTTGATGACGTGGGGCCGCAGACAGGCGTGTTTGACAGCACCGTCCCGACCGACGACACCAAACCCCAGCTCAACGGCACGGTGACGGGGCTGGAAAGCGGCGACACCATCGAGGTATACCAGGGCACTACCCTGCTGGGCATGGCCTCGGTCTCGGTTGCCAGCGGCAACGGCGACTGGAGCTACCAGATCACCAGCGATTTGACCAATGGAAGCTACACCTATATGGCCAAGGTGGTTGATTCGGCGGGCAACCTCGGCACCCCATCCGGTCCGTTCACCCTGACGGTAGACACCACAACGCCAATCGGCACGGCAAGCATCGTCAACTATACCGACGACGTGGAGCCGCTGACGGGCAACTTCCTCAGCGGTACCGCCACCAACGACCCAACGCCCACACTCAACGGCACGGTGACCGGGCTGCAAAGCGGTGACACCATCGAGGTATACCAGGGCGCCACCTTGCTGGGCATCGCCTCGGTCTCGGTGGCCAGCGGTAGCGGCACCTGGAGCTACCAGATCGCCAGCGCGTTGGCCGACGGCGACTACACCTTTACGGCCCAGGTGGTCAACACAGCCGGCACCCCCGGCACCCCATCCGGTCTGTTCACCCTGACGGTAGACACCACGCCGCCGCCCGGCACGGTGACCATCGAAACCTACACCGACGACGTGGGGCCGCTGACAGGCGACTTTAATACCGGCACCACCACCGACGACACCCAACCCAAACTCAACGGCAGGGTATTTGGGCTGGAAAGCGGCGACATCATCGAGGTATACCAGGGCGCCACCCTGCTGGGCACCGCCTCGGTTTCGGTGGCCAGCGGCGACGGCACCTGGAGCTACCAGATCACCAGCGATTTGGCGGATGGCGTCTACACCTTTACGGCCAAGGTGGTCGATCCGGCGGGCAACCCCAGCCTCGTATCCGATACGTTCACCCTGACGGTAGACACCCTGCCGCCGCCGACGGCAGCGATCACCGGGATCATGGACGACGTGACCCCGGTCACGGGCCTGATGACCCACAGCGGGGATCCGAGCAACGATTCAACGCCCGAGCTGCACGGAACGGTGTCGGCGGCGCTGACCGCGGACCAAACCGTGCTGATCTACCGCGACAACGTTTGGATCGGCAACGTGGGGGTGTTTACCGGCCTGGACTGGACCTTTACGGACGACTCCGGCGGCATGACCAATGGCCAGACCTACACGTACACGGCAAAGGTTGTCAGCGGTACGGGCGTTCCAGGCACGCCATCGGCTGAATATGAGATGACGCTCAATCTGGGCGGGCAGGTCAAGATCAACCCCATCGCCGGCAATGACGTGCTCGATCCCACCGAGGCGGCAGGCAACGTGACGATTTCCGGCACGCTGGAGAACATGCCCTCAAGCACCACCGCCAGCAGTGTGCAGGTGGTGGTGAATGTGGGCGGAACCAGTTACAACGCCAGCGTTACCGGCACGGACTGGAACGTCACGGTGGCCGGCAGCGCGCTCAACGCTGCCATGACCGGCGGGCGCGGCAGCGTTGGGGTGACGCTGAGCTTTGAAGATAACATGCACACCGCCGCCACCGTAACGGCCAGCCGGGGCTACTTGCAGCACACCGAGCCATCGCCCGTGTCGCTGTATTCGGTGGGCACGGCCAAGGCCGGGCTGGGTTACTCGATGAGCGTGATCAGCGACTTCAACGGCGACGGCTATGCCGACTACCTGGTCTCGGCGCCAGGAACCCGTTATGACGGGGGCTATGTGCGCACCCCGGCGGCCAACTACGTGCTGTACGGCGGCCCGGGCGGCTTGCCCAACATCGGCGGCGGTCTGGCGAGCGGCAACCTGGATCTCATCACCGCCGCGCAGGGCTTCAAGATCACCAGTTCCTACATCGGCGGGCATTTCACGTATACGAAAGTTCCCGGCGGCACGGTGACCGACATCGGCGACTTCAACGGCGACGGGCTGAGCGACATCGCCATGGTTACGCCCATCGACAACAGCGTCTACGTGATTTACGGGCAGGCGGGCACGCCCTGGCAGAGCCTGGATTTGGCCAGGCTCACGCCCAGCCAGGGTTTCAAGATCACCGGGGCCACGGGCTTCCTCTACGGCGTGACGGGTGTTGACGTGAACGGCGACGGCTACAGCGACCTGATCTTCAGCGATCCGACGGCCGGCCCGAAGGTCCAGAACGTGACCTCCGGCATGGGCGGCGGCGCTGCCTATGTGATCTACGGTCACGCGGGCACGCAGGGCAACATCAACACCACTGGCAACTCGACCAGCAGTAATGGTCCCACGGACGGTAACAGCATCACGCTGGTGGGCGCGGGCACGGCGGGCACCGGCTACACCGTGCTGACCAGCGTTGGCGCCCCAAACCTCGGCACCACCTACAACGTGGGAGGCAACACTAACAACAATTCGGGTTACACCGGGCTGGGCACCGTGGTCAGTGCGGTGGGCGACGTCAATGGCGACGGCTATCAAGACTTCGCGATCAACGCGCCGGGCGGCCAAAACTGGGGCAGTTCCGCTCCAGGTTCGGCCTATGTGGTCTTTGGCGGCCCGAACAGCGTCGTTAAGGGCGGCACCGTCAGTATGGCGGTTTTGGAGAATATGGCCGCCAACGGGCAGGGCTTTAAGATCAGCGCCAGCAACCTCTACGAATTTCTCGGCGGCAAGCACGACAGCGGCGGGCCCGAGGGACGGGGCGCTGATGCGGTATACGGGCAATATCACACCTTGAGTGGTTTGGGCAATATCGACGGCAGCGGCCACAACGCCTTTGCCATCGGTTCGCCCGGGGCCATCAATCCCAATACGGGCGCTGAATACCGCTACCCTGGCCTGTATTCCGATGGCGCCGGCGCGGTTTACGTGATATACGGCGATTCGAAGAGCTTGGCCAACATTACCCTGCCGACGTATAGCGGCGGCACGTGGACCAACCTGAGCAGCTTGATGAGCGTAGGCGGCTTTGTGATTTACAGCAAGACCTTTGCCGCCACGGCCAACGGTACCGTGGCCGGCGCGTCCGATCTGGGCTTTGCGGTCAGTTCGGCCGGCGACGTGAACGGCGACGGTATCACCGACTTCCTGATCGGCGCGCCGATGGCGGGTAACAGCAAGGGCGCGGTATTTCTGGTGTTCGGCACAGCCGACAAGGAGCAGCTTTGGGCGATTGATCCTATTACCAAACTGGCCCAGCCCGGCGTGGTGGATCTGGATCAACTGGTGGCCAACGGCAAGCTCGACGTTTTCGGCGCGCCGGGCACGGCCGTGCAGTACAACGGCGCGCTGACCAATCTCAATTCGAACTACACGCCCGGCGTCAGCCCCACCAGCGGCGGCACCGGCAGCAACATGGGCACCGACGTGACCGGCGGGGACTACAGCGGCACCGGCCTGAGCGGCTACACGTTCAGCGCGTGGGGCGACAACGTTTGGAATGGCCAGACCGGCCAGGTCTACAACTACGACGGCACGACCGCGCTGCTGACCCAGGCGATCGACAACGCCAACGGCGCGGTGTACTACGCGGGCAGCGGAATAGACCGGATCGTCACCGGATCGGGCAGCAATGTTTGGGTACATGGCATCGGCGGCGCCGATGACGCGAGCACCGATCCGAAGTTGGCGCACGACGCGGCCAGCGGCGGCAAGGGCAGCAACTACATCGGCATCGTCAGCACCAATTTCACCGGCATCAATGGCGGAGGCGGCACCGATACCGTGGTGTTCGAGGCGTCGGGGATCAAGCTCAATCTGGCTGAAATGAAACTGAAGGTGCAAAACATCGAACAGTTCGACCTGAACAACCAGACCAACACCGCCACCACCGATCCGCATGGCACCGCCACCGGGCTGACCACCGGCAACGCGCTGGAGCTGCGCGTGACGGACGTGCTGAGCCAGATGAGCGACGCCCCGAGCGGCCAGCGCATGACGGTTCTGGGCGATAACACGTCAACGGTGATATTGGACGGCAGCTACTGGATGAGCACCGGCATGACGGCGGCCGGCGGCTTGAACTTTACTGTGTGGCACAACGCAACCATGGGCGCCAACACCGCGGCTGACCTGCTGATTCAACAAGGGGTACTGGTCACCTTCTGACCTTGCCCGGCGTCCGGATGAATCACTGGCGCGATAGGCTTGTGATTCATCCGGTTGTTCACCCTGGCCAGCCCACCCGATGACGGTTTGCTCGGATGTGTCCAACGTTGAGTTTTCTCATCGTCTGCATTTCACTCCCGTTTTTCGTCGTTTCACTCCCGTTTTTCGTCGTTTCGTCGCATCGTGCTTGCGTATTCGGGCAAATGCGCTCACTATCGCCATGGTTTCGTTTGGAAGGACACCCTTTCGCATTGGCCTCTAGAGCATTTTCGATTTAGTTGATTACAGCCCCACCTTTATTCGTGTCATTCTGCGCGAAGTCGCTGCAATCCATGCGGCGTTTGGATTGCAGCGTCCTGCGACTTCGCGCAGGATGACGCGCTTCGCTCCGCGCAGAATGACGACTGTGTCGTGTTGGATGTAACCACTTGAAAGAAAAATGCTCTAAAGGTTGGGACTTCAGGTTTGCCATTCCTAATGTAACTGCTCTGATGCCACTGCCGCGCAGTTGCTGCCTGCGCGGCAGTGGCAACAGTTCCCCGCTGCGGTTAGAGCATTTTCGATTCAATTGCATACATTTTTGCACCACCTGCCCCCATCCCAAGGCCCCTGGCTGCGCTTTCCCCCCGCAGGCGGGGGAAGGAGACTGATCCCCTCCTCCGCTTGCGGGGGAGGGTTAGGGAGGGGGGGACAACGCAAAAGTGTACACAACCAAACTGAAACTGCTCTAGGTTAAGAATTTACCTTCCGGCTTCTGTCTGAAATCAACCGGCAGAGGTCTTCCCCTGAAGATTTTTTAAACGAGAGGATTGCAAAATGGCTATCAGCATTTCATACTATTTCGACGATGTGGGTCTGAGCACGGGGCTTTTCGGTTCAGGCACTGTCACCAATGACGCCACGCCAGGGTTGCTGGGGATGATTACGTCATTCAGCCCCGGCGACTTCGTGTTTGTCCTGCGCGACGGCGTGCCGGTAGGATTCGCTAGCGTGATACCAGGAGCGGGCGGTAACGCCGTCTGGTATTACCAAGATAGCGGGCTGGCGGTTGGGAATACGTACACCTACACGGCGATGGTATTCAGCCTGATAAGCTTGACTAGCAGCGTGTCCACCCCCTTCAGCCTTACAGTGGGGCACGGCGATCCTCTTACACCGGTACCGGCCATCGTATCCGTGCTGGATGACCAAGGCGTGGTGACGGGGTCGGTTTTGAACGGCGGCACGACCGATGACCATACGCCGACGATCCAAGGCACGCTGACGGCTGCGCTGACGGGCGGTCAATCGGTGCATGTCTGGCGCGACGGCGTGGACGTAGGCACGGCTGATGTCACAGGCACCAACTGGCGCTACACCGATAGCGTGCCGGCGGAGGGGCAATACACCTACACGGCCAAGGTCATGGATGGAGGAGGGCAAACCGGCGGGGAGTCCAACCCCTACGCCATTACCGTGGTGCATCCCGATCCTGTTGCGCCGACACCAACCATCGTATCCGTGCAGGACAACCAAGGCGCGTCGATGGGGACGATTACAAACGGCGGCACGACCGATGACGATACCCCCACGCTGCAAGGCACGCTGACGGGTGCGCTGACGGGCGGTCAATCGGTGCATGTTTTGCGCGACGGTGTGGACATAGGTGCGGCTGACGTAATAGGCACCACCTGGAGCTACACGGATAGCGTGCCGGCAAACGGGAAATACACCTACACGGCCAAGGTCATGGATGGGGGCCTAACCGTCACGCAGTCCGACCCCTACACCATTACAGTGGCGCCCGATCCTGCCGGGGCCGTGACGACCAAAGTGACTCTGCAAGTGTTGGATGACGCGCAGCCGGGGGTAGGGTGGGTTGTTGACGGTGACAGGATAAATGACGATACGCCGACGCTCAAAGGCGCGCTGTCGGCGCCTTTGGCAGCCGGCGAATCGGTGCATGTTTTTCGCAGCGTCAACGGGGGCGCCAGCGAGGAGTGGGGCCCAGCGACGGTGTTCGGTACGCAATGGACATTCCAAGACTCTGGACTTATACCCAACAACCACTACACCTACACAGCCAGGGTGATGAGCGCTACGAGCCAGGGCCCCGAGTCCAACAGCGTGACTTTTTTGTTCAATGTCGACGATGATTGGGGGCCGTTCATAACATCTGTGTGGGACGACCAAGGCCCGGTGACCGGGGAGGTTTGGCACCGCGGCACGACCGATGACCATACGCCGATGCTCGAAGGCACATATACGTATACGCTGGCGGCCGGTGAATCCCTGCATGTTTTTCGCGATGGCGTTGATGTGGGTGCGGCCATGGTGAACGCCGCCAGCCGGACCTGGCAATTCATGGACGCTGAACTTGCCAATGGGCAATATACCTACATGGTCAAGGTGATCGATGGGGGAGGGCAAGTCCTTTGGGGTTCCAGTGCCTACACCATTACAGTGGCGCCCGATCCTGTTGGGCCTACGACACCAGCCATCGTATCCGTGCAGGACAACCAAGGCGCGTCGATGGGGACGATTGCAAACGGTGGCACGACCGATGACGATACCCCCACGCTGCAAGGCACGCTGACGGGTGCGCTGACGGGCGGTCAATCGGTGCATGTTTTACGCGACGGTGTGGACGTAGGTGCGGCTGATGTCACAGGCACCACCTGGAGCTACACGGATAGCGTGCCGGCAAACGGGAAATACACCTACACGGCCAAGGTTATGGATGGGGGCCTAACCGTCACGCAGTCCGATCCCTACACCATTACAGTGGCGCCCGATCCTACTGGGGCCGTGACGACCAAAGTGACTCTGCAAGTGTTGGATGACCAGTCCCCGGTGACCGGGTGGGTGGCCGACGGCGACACGATGAATGACGATACGCCGACACTCAAAGGCGCGCTTTCGGCGCCTTTGGCGGCCGGCGAATCGGTGCATGTTTTCCGCGGCGTCAACGGGGGCGCCAGTGAGGAGTGGGGCCTAGCGACGGTGACCGGTACGGAATGGACATTCCAAGACTTTGGACTTATGACCAACAACCACTACACCTACACGGCCAGGGTGATGAGCGCTACGAGTCAGGGCCCCGAGTCCAACAGTGTGACTTTTTTGTTCGATATGGTGGAATGGACCCCGCTCGGGATCATGGAAATCATAGATGACGTTGCGCCGGTCACCGGTCAAATCCCCAACAACGGCCATACCAACGACACCGCGCCGCTGCTGAAGGGTGTTTACAGCATGACACTTAGCCCTGGCGATCATTTGGTGGTTGTGCGCGACGGCATAGAGTTACCGGGAGCGGTTATCGTAGACACCGTTAGCAAGACTTGGGCATACCAAGACAGCGGGCTGGCCGATGGGGAACACACCTATGCGGTGCGCATGGTAGACGCGCTAGGCGTGACGATGGCCACAAGCGACCAGTGGACGATCAAGGTGGACGCCACGCCGCCGCACGGCACGGTGAGCATCCATAACTACATCGACGACGTGGCGCCGCAGACAGGCGCTTTTAACAGCGGCACCACCACCGACGACACCAAGCCCAAGCTCAGCGGCACGGTAACCGGGCTGGAAAGCGGCGACACCATCCAGATATACCAGGGCAATGTCTATCTGGGCAAGGCCTCGGTATCGGTCACCGGCGGCAGCGGCACCTGGAGCTACCAGATCACCGACCCGTTGGCCAATGGCGATTACATCTTTACGGCCAAGATAGTGGATGCGGCGGGTAACACCGGTACCCCATCCGGTCCGTTTAGCCTGACGGTAGATGATGCCATAGTGGGGGACGACTGGCCAACCATCTACAGCTACACCGACGACGTGGGGCCGCTGACAGGCGAGTTTTACAGCGGCACCGTCACCGACGACACCCAACCCAAGCTCAACGGCATGGGAGGATGGCTGGAAAGCGGCGACACCATCGAGGTATACCAGAACAACATATTGCTGGGCACCGCCTCGGTCTCGGTTGCCAGCCGCACCTGGAGCTACCAGATTTACAGCGCGTTGGCGGATGGAGACTACACCTTTACGGCCAGGGTGGTGGATTTGGCGGGTAACGCCAGCGCCACATTCAGTCCGTTTACCCTGACGGTAGACACCACGCCGCCGCACGGCACGGTAAGCCTCGACACTTACTTCGATGAGGTGGCGCCGCAGACAGGCGGCTTTGGCAGCGGCACCTATACCGACGACAACACGCCCCGGCTCAACGGCACGGTAACCGGGCTGGAAAGCGGCGACACCATCCAGGTATACCAGGGCAATGTCTATCTGGGCAAGGCCTCGGTATCGGTCACCGGCGGCAGCGGCACCTGGAGCTACCAGATCATCGACCCATTGGCCGATGGCGACTACACCTTTACGGCCAAGGTGGTGGATGCGGCGGGCAATGCCGGCGCCCCATCGAATCCGTTCAACCTGACGGTAGATAGGGGAGGGGACTACTGGCCAACCATCTACAGCTACACCGACGACGTGGGGCCGCTGACGGGCGAGTTTGGCAGCGGCACCACCACCGACGACACCAAGCCCAAGCTCAACGGCACGGTGGGATGGCTGCACAACGGCGAGATCATCGAGGTATACCAGAACAACATATTGCTGGGCACCGCCTCGGTCTCGGCCCCCGGCGGCACCGGCAGCTGGAGCTACCAGATTACCAGCGATTTGCCGGATGGCGACTACACCTTTACGGCCAGGGTGGTGGATTTGGCGGGTAACGCCAGCGCCCCATTCGGTCCGCTTACCCTGACGGTAGACAGCATAATAAAAGATCCTGGACTAACCATCGGCAGCTACACCGACGACGTGGGGCCGCTGACAGGCGAGTTTCTCAGCGGTACCACCACCGACGATCGCACGCCCAAGCTCAATGGCGCGGTGGGCGGGCTGGAAAACGGCGACACCATTCTGGTATACCAGAACAACATATTGCTGGGCACCGCCTCGGTCTCGGCCCCTGGCGGCTACGGTACATGGAGCTACCAGATACTCAGCGATTTGACGGATGGAAACTATACCTTTACGGCCAAGGTGGTGGATGCGGCGGGTAACTCTGGCGCACCATCCAGTCCGCTCACCCTGACGGTAAGCACCCCGATAGACGCCGCGTCGCAGAACACGCCGACCATAGGCCAAGAGGCGCCGGTGATAGACCAAGTCATGGACGATCAGCGCAGCTATCTGAACATAACCGGGCCGATCACCCCAGGCGGCTTTACCGACGACCTGTCGCCCACCTTCCGCGGCCACGGGGCACAGCC
>Ga0209628_10002035_pt1 | contig 13497 bp, 8 predicted proteins | sample TergutCu122P4_FD_187285 | JGI IMG/M metagenome (GOLD analysis project Ga0209628, IMG submission 187285) | Cubitermes ugandensis P4 segment gut microbial communities from Kakamega Forest, Kenya - Cu122 P4 (SPAdes) (version 2) | ecosystem: Host-associated > Arthropoda: Insects > Digestive system >...
CCTGATACTAACGCGTGGGCGGGCACATGACTTGTCACCAATGCGTGGGCGCTGACGATAGCGCCTTCTCCAATATGCACTCCCGGCATAATTGTACAACCCTCGCCAAGCCACACTTTATCTTCAATGATTACGGGTCTTGTGTTTTTATAACCTTGCCGATTGATATAGTGTCCCCCATTATTATCGCGAATCGTAACGTTTCTGCCGATTCTGACTCCTCGACCTATCACAATTTTTTCTGCACATATTATTGAACATCCAATATTTGCACCTCCATCGCCTCCTATTATTTTCAATACTCCACCGGTAAATATTTCGATGTCTGCTCCATACATAAAACCAAACTCATTCTCGACCAAAAGTTGCGCATTTTCTTCAATGAGTAATCGCGTTTCCAATTTTGATTTATGCAATTTTTGAACACCTAAACGAAATAATGACTGTATGTCTACCTTTGCTTTTTTGTGAATATCTATAACACAATAAGGAGCTGGCAGTAGAAAACGTCTCTTAAGTATGTTCTTTATTTTATTATATTTTATCAATTGATATAATGGCTTAATCCGAAACCTTGTATCTCGCTTTATCAATAATAATAATTTTAATATTTTTTTTATTCGCGCTTTAACTGTTTGTTTTTGTTCTGTTCGAATATATTTTTTGGCAACTTCCGAAAAGGTCATCCGATCCAGGTCTTCAAAAAACTGAGCCCTGTCAACTAATGGAGGATCAAGCGATGTAATCAATGCAGGGTTCCCCGCTAAAATTGAATCGAAAGGCGTTTGGATAAATTTTAATCTTTGTTTCGCTTTTTCAAAATAATCTAACCCTTTTCGGGAATTGATCATCACAAGTGATGTCCCCAAATCTTTATCCATCGATGGTTCAATCTTTTCGATTCCCCAATAATCAGCCAACGTTATATCGGAAATACGCGGGAATCCTCTAAATTGACAATCATAACATGAAGGACGGCAATAGACATTAGTCTGTAAAAAGCCTTTGGAAAAATTATCTGTATATTTTGTTTCGTAATACGATTTTCCATTGGCCAGGATAACTTTGTGGGTCAAATTGCGCCATCCGTATTCTTTGGACTTCGCTTTTGAATAAACAACAGGAGAACCATATCGTTCTTCAAAAGTATCTAAATGTTTGCTGAAAACTTTTGGAGAATTTATGCCTCTGCAAATAAAATCGACAATGATCAGGTTTTCATAGTCTTTCCGTAAAAAAGCACGCATCGCAGCCATTTGACAGGGGCATCCGCAGACCAACACTTTCTCATTATTTTTTAAAAGGGTCTGAACTTCAATAAAAAAACCGTTAAAATCGCTTTGTGCATATTTGGAACTTCGTAATCGGGGAAGGTCTTTTTTATCGTTCGAAATAAAATGCCTGATCGAAAAATCCTCATTAAAGATAGCGCCACCCACATAACCATTATCTTTGTACATTATATCGGCCAAAGCGGAAAAAGCGCCTCCGGAAGTACTGTCGAAAACTACTTCAAGGTTTTTATGCTCGGCAGCATAGCAAATGGATTGTTCTAAGTCGTTCTTTTTTAAATCTTTAATATTGATTATGGGACAAACTTTTTCACACATGCCACAATTTGTACATTTCTGTTTGTCTACTTCTGGATACCAAAAGCCTTCAATGTCAGTTTTAAATGTAATCGCATTGAAGTTACAAATATCACCACAAGCATTGCAGCCGCAGCAATCTTTTTTGTCGTTAATTGAAATCATACACTACTTAATGTTCCTGAATATATTCAAAAAAATAGGCTCACTCAAGTCAAAAATATAATTTTTTGTTAATTAAGGTGCAAAGATATGGGAAAAAACTCAATTGGCGTTAAAAAATCACATTTTTTTTCTTTATCGGTTGTTCAGTTTTTGCCTTATTTATCTAATAAGTTGAATATCAGTTCTATCAAGACTTGTTTATGAGGTATATATTGTTCGAGTAAACTGTTTGTATTATCATAACAACCTCTTTCGCAGGACTTGAAATATTGTTGTTCATCAATGCTTCAAAACAATCAAACAATGAGTCCCATCACTTTTGATTGTATGATAATAGGAATCCAGCACAACCGGCAGATTCAATACATTATAATCAATAGAAGTTTCATTATCTACTTTATATTGATAATTAACATATCTCAACCAATACTGTGTGCCATCGAAATCTATCCCCAATCGTGTCTGGATTAGTTTTTTAATGACAGGATAATGTTTTGATATGTTTCTGATAGATGGAGTATAGTCTATCGAATTTTCTAATTGGATTGATAAAGGTTCTTCATGTACATTGGGATATAAAGTACTTAAATCGTGTAATAACAATTCTACCCGAAATCCCTCATAGCGTGCATGATCGGCTAATGCGTTCCCATACGAAAAAGCAAAGACGAAGAAACACCAGTTCAATGCCAAGACTGTAACAGTAGCTAATTTTTTGAAATCCGAAACAACATAAATACATAAAATAGCCAAAAAAATGCCAAATCCAAATAAGGCGCGAGGATAGTATATAGGTTTTGACAGCAAAAGATAAATTCCGAATGATAAGATAAAGGATAAACCAATTATCAGGATTGAAACAAAAAATGTAAATATCCTGTTTTGTGAAGATGATCGTATAGATTTGATTATAAATAAAATAAATACAAGAATAATGCCAATTTTCCAGATAAATCCAAAGTCTTCGTTAATCGTAGTTGCATATTGATTGATATTGGTCAATATTCCTGATAGCATGTGAGGCAATGGATGAATGGCTGTTGATACATAAGTAATTGCTGCACTATCTCTCATAAAGAAATATTTAAAAAGGATCATTGCAAAACAAAATGCAGATAAAGCGATTCCAGCAAAGGAGAGGATTTCTTTATTGGATGCTTTTCGGCCATTCCATTGCTGAAAACCCAGTATGATGACAATCAACAAATAGATGCCTGCAGCAACCTGATAAGTCATACACATCATTAATAATGATACTACTGACCAAAACACAAAAGCCTTTTTACGAGCGATAAACAGAAAAGGAATGATACATAGTAAAATGGACAAAGCCATGTAAGGAGCCGCAAATTTATAGGACAAACATTCTAAAAAATAGGGAGAGAGTCCCAACGGAATGCTTGCCAACAATCGTACTGTGGTAATTTTTCCGTTACCCAAAATATATACCAATAACACACTGCTACACGACAGTATAAAGGCGGCTAACAATTGAGGTATTGGTGAAATATCCGTCATAAGAATTTCGGGTTGAACAATGTAGGATAATAACATTATTACATACCTGCTCCAGTTATACCATCCTCGATAGCCGTTCATCGACCATCCCATATCATCCGCGTATAAATAATTAGCTCGAATAATCGTAAAGATGCCCAACAGATAAACAACCAGCATGATTAATACAGGTTTTAGCAATGAACGAAAATCAATTTCAGACAGACAATCTTTTATTTCCTGTTTCGTTTGCTTGACAAGTGTTCGCCCGGAATGGGTGAGCGTACAATAATCAACAAACAGGATAAAACAAATCGCACCCAAAGCAAAAGAGAAAAGAGTTTTGTGCCATTCCGGATATATTTCCCTGTGCAGCATTTGACCTGCCAACTCCACAATCACCTGTCTTACTTGTGGAAACAGTATGGAAATCCCGATGGTAAGTCCAAGAATTGACATTATAATAATCAAAAATTGAGTTGTTTTTTTCTGTTCGATTGGTTCATTTTTATATAGGAATCTTTTAATGTTTGAAGCATTTGGAGTCATGTTTTTGAATTAAAATGCGCTGCAAAAGTAATACTTAATTTTAGTATTATAAAAAAAATGAGTAAAAAAGACAAAAATGTTTTTAAAAAAACATAACTTTGTCGCGAGTTTTTGATACAATAATGATTTGTGTCGTCATTTAAACAATTATAATTGACAAGTCGTGAAAGAAAACAACCCTCATATTTCTATCGTTTCGCCTGTTTATCAAGGTGAAAAGATTGTGAGTGAATTAATCAGGCAACTGCATATACATTTGCAGGAAATTACTGACAATTACGAAATTATTCTCGTAAATGATGCTTCGCCAGACGATTCATGGAATGTAATTATTGCTGAATGTGCTAAAGACAAACGGGTAAAAGGCATCAATCTCAGCCGTAATTTTGGACAGCACAATGCAATTACAGCAGGTTTAAATGTTGCTGAAGGTGAATGGGTTGTTGTGATGGATTGCGACTTGCAGGATCGCCCAGACGAGATCCCTAATCTTTACCGTAAAGCGCAAGAAGGTTACGATTCGGTTTTTGCACAACGCATACAAAGGCAAGATGTCTTTCTGAAGCGATTTTTCTCTAAGATGTTCTATTCGCTTTTCAGTTATTTGACCGAAACAAAGCAGGATCCTTCCGTAGCCAATTTTGGAATTTACAACCGAAAAGTGATTGATGCAGTGCTTTCTATGAAAGATTACATCCGGTTTTTCCCAACAATGGTACAATGGGTTGGTTTCCGCAAATTTTACTTGCCTGTACAACATGACGATCGGTATGAAGGAAAAACAAGTTATAATTTCAAAAGATTAATGCAATTGGCTTTAAACAATATTGTTGCTTTCTCGGATAAACCGCTACGGTTAACCGTAAAAATGGGATTTGTCATCTCATTATTTTCATTTTTGCTTGCTCTTTATAATGTTTTTGCCCGTTATACGGGAATAATTAGTGTAGAAGGTTTTACTACAACTATTTTTTCCATTTGGTTTGTAGGAGGGCTTACGTTAGCGATACTTGGAATAGTCGGATTATATGTTGGTAAAACGTTTGAAAAAGTGAAGGATAGACCTGCTTATATTGTTCAAACTCAGATAAATGGATAATTTAACAATAAAATATCTTACTTGGGATTCTGACTTTTTTAAAAAGAAAATTGGACAGATTTCGGTTGATAAATCCGATTGTATTGAAAATATTTTAAAAATAGCGAAAAATGAAGATTATCAACTTATTTACGCTTTTGGAAAGGGGGATTTTTTTGTTGACAATGAGATTTTAAAGCAATTCAATGGACATTTAGCAGACAGAAAAGTCTTGTACGAAAAGACCATTGAAACCATAAAAAATGAAGCGCCTTTTGTTTCAGTGTATAAAAATAATGAATTAATTCCTGATTTAGAGGAACTTGCATATATTAGTGGGGAATTTTCTCGCTTTAAATTAGATAAAAATTTTGAAGAAAATGATTTTTATCGAATGTATAAAGTTTGGATAGAAAACTCAGTGAAGCGCTTAATTGCTGATTATGTGTTTATTGCGGCAGAGAATAACAGTATTAAAGGCATGGTTACGCTGAAATCGGACAAAGAAAAAGGACATATCGGATTAATAGCCGTTTCGCCTGACACACAAGGAAAAGGCTATGGAAAAGCGTTGATAGCTGCCTGTGAAAATGAATTATTGCGCAAAGGTATTTGCATACTCGAAGTACCTACGCAAACCGACAATATTCAAGCCTGTAAGTTTTATGAAAAATCTGGCTTTCATGTAAAAAGCATAACAAATATTTATCATTTTTGGTTGTAAAACGTATGATACCTTTTAACAAACCCTATCTCACCGGCAAAGAGACTCAATACATTGAGGAAGCCGTTCGTTCAGGAAAGATCTCAGGCAATGGGGAATTTACGAAAAAATGTCAGCAGTTTTTTGAGCAAAAATACGGCTTCAAAAAATGTTTGCTCACCACTTCCTGTACAGATGCGTTGGAAATGTGCGCTATTCTGGCTAACATTCAGGCGGGCGATGAAGTAATCATACCAAGTTACACCTTTGTTTCTACTGCATTGGCTTTTGTAAGGCAAGGCGCTAAAATCGTTTTTGCCGATAGCGGGAAAAATAATCCAAACATTGATGTCAATAAAATTGAGGAATTGATCACGCCCCGCACAAAAGCGATCGTTCCGGTTCATTACGCAGGTGTAGCATGTGATATGGCTAAAATTATGACACTGTCAAAAAAATACAATTTGTTGGTTATAGAAGATGCAGCACAAGCGATGGATGCGTTTTATGTAGAGATGGGGCACGCCCCGTCTCTACGGGCTTTAGGTTCAATCGGGCATTTGGCTGCCTTTTCGTTCCATGAAACCAAAAACATTATTTCAGGTGAAGGTGGAATGTTAGTTATCAATGATGAGCGTTTTCTCCACCGTGCCGAGATTATCTGGGAAAAGGGAACAAATCGAGCCGAATTTTTTCGTGGCGAAGTCAATAAATACGGTTGGGTAGATACAGGCAGTTCATTTTTGCCGTCAGAAATTATAGCTGCATTTCTTTACGCACAAATAGAGCATTTGGATGAAATACAAAATCGCCGAAGAACATTTTGGAATCTTTATTACCATAGTCTTAAACCGTTGGGCGACAAAGGCGCTTTTCAATTACCTGAGATCCCTGATTATGCCACAAACAATGCGCACATGTTCTATTTGACTTGTAACTCATTGGAAGAAAGAACAAAGCTGATTACCAAGCTCAAAGAGAACGGGATTTTAGCTGTATTCCATTATCTTAGTTTGTACCGCAGCGATTTCTACAGGACAAAACACGATGGAAGAGAATTGCCAAACTGCGATCGCTTTGCCGATTGTCTCGTTCGTTTGCCCATGTTTTATGAGTTGGAAGAAGAAACGATACAAAAGATTGTAGATATTATTTGCTCAATCTATTAAATTGTCTCTATTAATGCTTTAACAGGATTAAAACGCACTTCCCATCACTTTGAATGGTATGATAGTAAGAATCCAAGACAACAGGCAAGTTCAATGTACTAAAATCTGCTGAATAACCATATGGGATATTATTATTAAAATGATCCTGAAAATATCTAAATTCCCAAACATTTCCGGTATATCCCAATCGTTTGGGTACTAATCGTTCGATGATAGGATAATGCTTGGCTATATTTTGAATGGTATGAGCATATTCTATTACGTTTTTAAGTTGATATGTCATGCCCTCTCTACTTTCGGGGTATAAAACGCTTAAGTCATGCAATAATATGCTTATTCTGAATTCCGCATAACGCGCCTGATCGGCCAACGCATTCCCATACGAAAAAGCAAAGACGAAAAAGCACCAGCTTAACGCAACGACTACTGTAGAAGCTATTTTTTTGTAATCTGAAACAACAATAATACATAGTATAGCCAGTAAAATACCAAATCCGAATAATGCGCGAGGAGCATATAAAGGGTTTATCAACAAAGAATAAAGGCCGTATGACAGGATGAAAGCTATGCCGATAACAGCGATGGTAACAATGAATGAAAGTAGTTTTCTTTGCTTCGATTGGTACACCGATTTGATGATAAAAAATAGCAAAACCAACGCTATGCCGATTTTCCAAATGATGCCAAAATCATGGTTGATAAGCGATGCGTACTTCATCATATTACTGAATATTCCACTGAACATTTGCGAAATCGACCACACTGCAGTTGATGTATAAGTGCCGATCAGCGGTATCATCAGAAAAAACCTGAAAAACAGCAATGCAAAACAAAATGCAAAAGCTGCAGTACCTAAAAACGACAGTATCTCTTTTCCGGTTTTTTCACGATTATTCCAATATCGAAAAGCCAGTATAACGACAAGCATCGGATAAATACCGGTAGCTGCCTGATAGGTCATACACATAATCAGCAAAGATATGATGGAACAAAAAAGGAATGCCTTTTTATGATTAACAAACAAAAAAGGAACTATACATACCAGGATAGACAACGCCATGTAAAAAGCCATAAATTTATAAGATAAACATTCTAAAAAATAAGGAGAGAGTCCTAATGGAATACTTGCCAACAACCGTACCGTAGTAATTTTCCCGTTACCCAAAATATATACTAATAGCACACTACAACACGCCAGAACAAGGACTGCTAACAGTTGTGGTATAGGTGAGATATCCGTCATTTGGATTTCGGGTTGAATAATATAGGAAAGTAATATGATTACATATCTGCTCCAATCATACCAATCTCGATAACCCCCTGTAGACCATCCAATGTCGTCTATGTATAAAAAATTGGCTCGAATAATCGTTAAGATTCCTAACATATAAACACCCGACATGATTAATATCGGTTTAAGAAGGGAACGAAAATCGATTTCAGACATGCAATCTTTAATCTCGGTCTTCACTTTACGAACAAGAGTTCTACCCGAATCGGTAAGTGTACAATAATCGAAAAACAGGATAAGAAAAATGCCTCCCATAGCGAAAGACAGAAGGGCTTTAGACCACAATTGAAACAAGTGAAATTCTTTATGCATCATTTGCCCCACAAAATTCACAATCATGTGCCTTACCTGAGGGAATAAAACGGCAATACAAACTATGAGTCCAAGTATGGATACGATTGCAATGCTAATTTGAGTTGCTGATTTTCGATTCGATTGATTGATAGCTACTTCTTTTTTTTGCATGACTTGTTATTATTAGACAATAATATTAAAATTGCATTTAACTCTTCGTTTTCAATGTTTTAAAATGACTAAACAGTGAGTCCCATCGCTTTTTATTGTATGATAATACGAATCCAATACGACAGGCAAATCGGAAGCCCTAAAGTCTGATGCTTCTTCTTCGTTTTGGTTATAATTAAAATGTATCAGATAGGCCCTATCCCAATAGTTCATGCTTCCTTTTAATCGTTTAGGGACTAATCTTTCAATGATCGGATAGTGCTTTGATATGTTTTTGATGGTAGGAGCAAAGTCTATCGAATTTTCATAAAGAACAAACATACTCCGGTTGGGATTCAACGTGCTTAAATCATGTAATAATATACCTATTCGGAATTCTTCATAACGCGCCTGATCGGCCAGTGCATTTCCATAAGAAAAGGCAAAGACAAAGAAACACCAGTTTAGCGCTAAGACAGTGACAACAGCGATTTTTTTGTAATTTGAAACAACATAAATACATATAACAGATAGAAATATGCCAAATCCAAATAAGGCGCGAGGAGCAAAAAAAGGATTTGCCAACAAATAATAAAAACCGTATGACAGCAGGAAGGATAAAATCATAACCAGCATAGAAATGAAAAATGAAGCAGTTTTTTTGCGCGAGGATGTTTGGATAGATTTGGTTATGAAGAAAATACAAACAAGCGCAATGCCAATTTTCCATATAATACCAAAATCTTGCCCGATGATCGTTGTATAGCCTTTGATATTGTTCAATATACCGGAAAACATGTGCGGCAATGGATGTATTGCTGTTGAAAAAGAATATTCATTTAGTGCTTCAGATCTTGTAAGGAAAAATCTAAAAAATAACAGAGCAAAACAAAAAGCAAATGCTGCCGTTCCTAACAATGACAGTATCTCTTTATATGATTTCTCACGATTATTCCAGTATTGAAAACACAGTATGACAACGAGCAACAGATAAATACCGGAAGCTGCCTGATAGGTCATACACATCACTAATAATGATACAAAGGAGCAAAAAATGAATGCTTTTTTACGGGTAATAAACAAGAAAGGAACAATACATGACAGGATAGACAAAGCCATATAGGGAGCATCAAATTTGTAAGATAGACATTCTAAAAAATAAGGAGAAAGACCTAATGGGATACTTGCCAGCAATCGTACGTATGTTATTTTTTTTTCGCCCAAAATATAAACAAGCAGAACACTGCTAATCGACAACAGGAAAATAGCCAGCAATTGCGGTAACGGAGAGATTTCTGTCAATTTGGTATCGGCATGAATAAAAATCGATAACAGTTCATTCACATAACGGCTCCAATTGTACCATACCCTATATCCATCGACAGAACGGCCAAGATCATCTGCGTATAAATAGTTGGCGCGTAGAATTGCAAAAATGCCCAACAAATAAATAGCTGACATAAATAACACCGGCTTCCATAGAGAACGGAAATCAATTTCGGATATACAATCCTTGATTTCCTGTTTTGTTTTCTTTACAAGCATTTTCCCGAAATCGGTGAGCGTGCAAAAATCGAAAAACAGGATAACGCAAATCCCACCCATCACATAAGATAAAAGTGTCTTAAACCATCCTTCATAACCAAGTATTTCTCTATTGAGTATTCTTTCTGCGAAATCTTTCATTATGAGTCTTATCGGCAGGAAGAAGACAGCAATACAGACCGCAAGACCTAATATAGACAGGATGATGATCCATAGTTGAGTTGCATTTTTTTTGTTCGATTGATTCAATTTCATAAAGGGATATTTTATTTTTAACACAAAGGCTGTACAGTACTCACTTGATTTTTTATGATGGGCGCTTCTAAAATACTATTTCTTGTACGCAATCATTTAATGTTTTAGAATAATTAAACAGCAGTTTCCATCGCTTTTGATTGTATGATAATAGGAATCTATAACTACAGGCCAGTCGTGTGATGGAGGTTCTGAAATATCGGCTTGGTTTGAGTAATAATTGAAATGTTTTGTAATATACACTTGCCCCCAATAATAGATACTCTCATGTAATCGCTTGGGAACAAGTTTTTTTATAATCGGATAATGTTTGGATATATTTTCAATAGAAGGAACAAAGTCGACTGAATTTTCTATATGTAATCCTAATATACGGTCGGGATATAATGAACTTAAATCACGTAGAATCGAGACTGTCCGGAATTCATCATAACGTGCCTGATCAGCCAAAGCATTACCAAAAGAAGAAGCAAAAGTTAAAAAACTCCAGCTTAATGCTAGCACAGGAATAGCAGCAATTTTCTTGTAATCCGAAACAACGTAAACACCTGAGATAGCCAGAAACACACCAAATCCATAGAGTGCACGGGGATGAAAATAAGGTTTATTCAGCAGAATATAAATTCCATATGAACTAATGAAAGATAAGCCAATGACGAGCAATGAAACTAAAAAGGAAATCATTTTTTTGCGTGAAGTGTCATGTATGGATTTGGTGATAAATAAAGTCAAAATAAGTAATATACAAATCCTCCATGTTACTGCCAGATTTGCCCAAATGTTTGTAATATAGCCTTTCAAATTGTTCAATATACCGGGTAACATTTGTGGCAGCGGATGTATGGCTGTTGACACATAATTTTCTTCAAGTTCAGAAGACTTTACAAGGCAGAACTTAAAAAATACCAATGCAAAACAAAATACCAACGCACTTACTCCCAAAAATGAAAGAATGTCCTTATCAGTTCTCTTACGACTCTTCCAATCCTGGAAACAAATGATGATGGTAATCAACATGAAGATACCGGAAGATACCTGATAAGTCATACACATAATTAATAACGATACAAATGAACAAAAAATGAATGCTCTTTTACGGGTAATAAACAAGAAAGGGACGATGCATACCAAGATAGATAAAGCCATGTAGGGTGCATCAAATTTAAAAGATATAGCGGTTAAAAAAAACGGAGAAAGCCCTAAAGGAATGCTTGCCAGTAATCGAACTACAGTCAACTTCTTATTATCCACTATATATATGAGTAATACACTACTCATGGACAGGAAGAGGACAGCCAACAATTGCGGTAACGGCGATATATCTGTCAGATTCGTATCGGCATGAATAAAAATGGAAAGAAATTCCGAGACATAACGACTCCAATTATCCCATCCCCGGGTCCCATTAACAGCACGATCAAGATCATCTACAAACGAATAGTTGGCGCGTAAAATCGCAAAAAAACCCAATAAATAAATAGCTGACATAAATAACACCGGCTTCCATAGAGAACGGAAATCAATTTCGGACATACAATCCATGATTTCCTGTTTCGTTTTCTTTACAAGTATTTTGCCGGAATGGGTAAGTGTGCAATAATCGAAAAACAGAATAATCAAAATTCCACCCATGGCAAATGAAAGAAAAGTCGCAATCCATCCTTCATACCCGAGAATTTCTCGACGTAAAACTTTTTCTGCTAAATGTATAATCATTATCCTTACTTGCGGAAATAAAACGGCAATACAAGCTATAAGTCCAAGAATTGATAAAAGCAGGATGATCCGTTTTTGAATTGAGGTATTCGCTTGATGTTGTTTCATTTTTTCTATCAGGATTTATATAAAGTCTAAAAAATAATTACAAATATTTTCTTTTTAATCACTTGTTTACAAGGGAATTATATTTCTATTAACTATTAACTATTAACTATTAACTATATAATTAGTTTGTTTTCTTACAGATAGCATAAGTTGACAATCCAGGCATTTGTATTCCCAAAAGTCTCAGAAACCTGGAAAAAGAAAAATCCAGCATTAAGGATTGCTCATATAAAAATGAAATCACAGCACCGCCCCTGTAATTACCAATTCCTTGATTTTGTTCACTGTGGGCGTTCGCTGATTTTTCAAGAACTTTCTGATTATACCTCGGGAAAAGAAGCGATGTGAAAAAATACCCCCCCTCTAAAGCAGATAATCCGGCGGCTTCGATATGTTGTTTAAGCAAGACTTGAGAATATCTTCGATGATGACCTAACCATTGATCATGCTTGCTAAATAGCTTTTGAAAAGCCGGAACTGTTATAACAAACAGAGTATCAGAACTAATGTACGCCTGAGAGGTTAATTCTTTCAGGAATTGCATATCATCTTCAATATGTTCAATCACATCCAGCAAGAAAACGACTGTAGCTTTACGAAGATTCGTGACATGTTGTATATTATTGAAAAACTGGATGTTATACTTGTTGTTTTTAGCGGCTATAATAGATATTAATTCCGGGTCAAACGCTGTATCTACTGCTATCAACTTAAAATCAGGATATCTGTCGGCAAATCGGGTCAGAAAAAAAACATCTCCGCAGCCGACATCCAATGCAAAATTTTCTGCATCTTTTTTCAGATACTTTTTTAGGAGCTTGCCAACAACCTTGCTTCTGGCATATTCCCAAGGATGATTTTTTTTGTTATTGTCTTCGTTTGAAACTTTTAACTCTTTTATATCCATTCTATTAATTACTAAAGTGTTTTAAAACAATACTTATTTTTCTTCACGGACAATATAATGGGGACGTTGTTTCATCTCTGTATAAGCTTTCGCGAGATACTGACCTAAAATGCCAATCGTAAGAAGTTGTACTCCGCTCATTAGTAAAATAATACAAATAGTAGACGCCCATCCGGCTACAGGATCTCCCCAGAAGATCATGCGAATGATAACGACACAGATAAGCAGTATTGATACAATAAAAGCAACAATTCCAAAAATCGACGCAAAGGCAAGTGGTTTCGATGAAAAGGCTACGATGCCATTCAATGAATAGATGAATAATTTCCCAAACGACCATTTTGTTTCTCCGGCAGCACGGTTAATATTTTCGTATTCAAACCATTTCGTTTTAAAGCCGACCCATGGGAATATCCCTTTTGAGAAACGGTTTCTTTCCTTTAACAGTAAGACAGCATCCAAGTACATGCGATTCATCAGA
>Ga0209628_10002036_pt1 | contig 13490 bp, 10 predicted proteins | sample TergutCu122P4_FD_187285 | JGI IMG/M metagenome (GOLD analysis project Ga0209628, IMG submission 187285) | Cubitermes ugandensis P4 segment gut microbial communities from Kakamega Forest, Kenya - Cu122 P4 (SPAdes) (version 2) | ecosystem: Host-associated > Arthropoda: Insects > Digestive system...
GTCAGTTTTTATCACTAGACTTTCTATTAAGAACTTTTTTTGAGAAGAAATTAATAAGAACAAGGGAGATTGCTGTCAATGCCGAATCATAAGCTGTCTAGGAATGTCTGTCTTGAAAAGATCGTCTTGTTTAGTAGATCATGATGTCACAAACAAAACTTGTTTAGTGGTGGTGGTGGTGGTGGTGGTGATGGTGATGTTGATGATGATGATGATGATAGCTTTTTGAAAGTGATGTTGTATTATAATTTTAAAGCGGTAAGTTACTTTGCTAACCCTCATGACAGGGCTATGTCTGTACGGAAGTAGTGTTTCTGAGCTAATAGAGGTCAAAGAATTAATCTTCATAAGTTGGGACACATGTTGATTGAGATACGTGTTTCATTATTGTGAGTGCTTTACTCTTCTTATCTTCCAAGCTATTTCTCTCACAGAATGTTTGGAAAGAGATTACATTTCCTTGTTCTTTTGTAAATTCAGATATTTTAAACATAAGGTTCAAGAATATATAAATGTGATGGAAAAAAGGGAGTACTGTACAATGTGTCACAGAGAAGAACAAAGAGTGGAACAATTTATGTAGGTGTATACACAATTCTTTTGCCTCATCTCTTTCACCACTGTTCAAATTGCACATCATTCTGTTTTCAGATTCGACTGGTGACCAGTGACAGGTGGGTTCATGTGACGATATCAAAGGAAGATCATGAGCTGAAGGTGAAGTTGGTTGGTGAGGATGTACCATTTCTGCGATATAAGGATGAGGATCCTCTGCGTCCAGAATTCCTGAATGTTCATAGCGGACAAAATGTTCCTGCTTACTTTCGAATCCAGAACTGTACGTTCAGTCAGCATCATGATATCAGTATTTAAATGATTTCATGAAATTTCTGTTTCTCTAGGAGAATTTTTTCATGCTGGATAGTTTGTATTACTGACCATAGCTTCAAACGTATTGCCTTTGTTTCTGACAAGGAATTTAGTGGTACTCCAGAAACAAAACATTGAATACGAGTATAATTCTTTTTCCAGGCCCCTTAACTTCCTTATAGAAAAAAGTGCTGGTACTGGGTATCATAGCATATGGCGAGGATTAAGCATTAATTATGACACTTCAATATACAGGAGGGCTTGATCAGCTGACTAAATTGCCAAGGAATTCCTTGATAAGAGAGAAAAACTTTTTGTTAATTGTAACAAAATTTGGCAATTTGGCTCTGTTTTGGAAGTATGTAACCCTGATTACAAGGAACCTGTTTGTGGTAGTGTCTAGTCTGATAGGTTCACCGCCTTTAGAACGTCAAATCTCATATAGCCTAAATAATCACTCATCTCATACTGCTTGATCCTGAAGGTGTAGGTGTTATGATCATTCAAAATGTCTGTAACTGTTTACCAGACAACATGGCAGAATATCCGACATCAATTGAATCTTCGGAGGCACTCCTATGATAACCTCCAATTTCCCACAGTATAATTCAGTTCTGAACAGTGTGATATGACTCTTTAGCAGGACCACTCATGGCCAACTTCAGTGTCATGTTGCCCGCAGAGATATTTAAAATTAGAAGTCATCTGTTAACCCTTTCCCTGGAAAAGCCAAGACAGAACAGCAAAATAATTTTGGAAACTCATGAGCTGTTTGTTTATGGAGATGTACAGTCTGTTATTAATTCATTTCATGCAAATGGTCTAAGTGTAGGGACACCCTAGCTTTGTTGTAAATTGCATTTTTTATTATTTTTCCTGTTATTATGAATATATCTTTATTGCACATGATGTATAGAGATACACACAGGTAGAACTACATGCAAAATTATATGTATTCTTATTTATGTTTTATTCCGTGTAGTGAATTTAATGTTTCCCTAATGCAGACCGAATTTTTCCAGAGTAGTCTTTACCTCATTAAAATGTCGGGCTGGCCTAGTCTGTAACATTCATTTTATGCCAGTTTCATTAAATAGGTACTGGGGATCCCTGTCAAAATAAAGTGACCACAAATCCAATGTGGACTAGCCTGGGATCAAACTAACTAACGGTCTGAGTCATGTTCTGGCCGAAATTATTGAAAAATAAATGTTAATGTTGTTCTGTTAAATTGGTTAATGTTGTAAGTTGATACTGGTGACAAAGCTGACACATATTCTTGACATAATATTGCTTATGAGCTAATTTAATGATAATGTTAAGCAGGCATGACCCGTGTTCCTGATTAGTGCACAGCTGCCAGTTCATTAGTGTGTATTACTGATTTGTTCTAGTTTTTATATACCAGTGAAATAAATAAAAAACAAGGCATAATGCGTTAAGTGGCTGGACCATGCTTTATGTGTATGCAAGAAACACTGCAGGTTTGATGAGATAGAATCACATTATGTTGACTGCTTCCTTGTGACATGTGGTGCCAAGTTGCTTGGTATGTAGATGCCAGTATTGCAGAGGAACCTGTTGCCTCTGTGTTCAGGATAAGGGTTCTACTCCAAAGATGGAGCCAGTACATGTAAATTCTACTCAACAGAATGAGGCAGCAACAAGGGAGTCACATCGTAGAAGAAACGAATGTAGTCACCGATATGAGGACTTCAAATCTTGCAGTGAATATTGTATGGTATTTCATATTATCCAACCTCATTTATTGTAGCTGGGTGTTCAGTAACTTAATTGCTTTTCCTATCCAGACACATTTGCAGTGGTGAATAAGAATGTCCAGCTGAGAAGTCCATGGTTTTATCCACAGTCAAAACAGCTCTGTGTGATTCTTCATTATTACACTGATACAAATGCAGGAAGAGAATCCAACACAGCAGAGCTTCGTATTGAGTATGCAGGTGGCCGTGCAAACACTGTAGTGGGATATCTGGAACCCCACGAGGTCTGTTTTATTTTAAACACTAAATATTACTTAATTGATTTATGGAGAGAAAATAATTGAAAAACACTGCAGGGTCCTGCCTGTTGGTAAATTATGCAAGGGGAAAAATGACAGCATGGAGACACTGGAAAATATGGATATAGGTCTTCTTAATTGCTTGATTCTAAGAACACTGGCTGTTTTGTCTTTTGAAACATCAATAACAATTTAAAATGGGACATGTTAGAGAGAGAGTGACAAGCTTGAAACTTCATATTTTAGTAACTTTTATGCTATATACTGTAAGCTGTATGATTAAAAGAATGCAGTGGTGTGTGTGTGGATTATGTTATGCAATGATCAACAATGTTACAGGGTACCTGGAAAGAGAAAAGGATTACTTGTGGACTAGATGAAGGATGGGTAAATGGGATAAGGATAACCATTATTGGCTTTATGGATTATTTTTTTGCCTTGGGAAGTGTTCGAGAATGTAATCCATTAGGTAAGTAGGCCTGTATAAATGTTACTACATGCATGAAAAGTGTCTGTAACTGGAATTGTAGGGTTGAACCCCACAGTTCATATCACTTCATGAATTCAATGCATATAGTGAAAAAGTAAATTTATATTAGGGAGACCATGTTCTTCCCTCTGTCTCAGCTTCTCACCTCTGATACTAGTTTACAGATTTGATGAAACTTGGAATTGAGAATGTAATGAGTTTCTTTTGTGTGTGCGCATGCATGTGTATGTGTGTGTAATAGCAATGGAATTTTATATTATGACAAATGGAAGAAACTTTTACGTTATATAAAATGCACATCTCACTGAAATGTACAGCTTTTATTCAAAACCTTTTCAGTAATTATGGTGAATGTTTAACAAAATGAGAGGAAAATTATTCCTCACTATGGGTTTTGTAATGGTAATTTTCTAGTGCATTTTTAATGGAAATGACCTTTTTTTTTCTCCCCCCCCCACTTGCATGTATATCTTTACATGGGGCATTCTGTTGTACTATATAATGACTTTTTTAAATTCATCATCTGGCAATGTAAAATACTTAAAGAAAGATTGTCATGTACAACAAAATAAAATATTTAATTTTCATAAGTTCAGATCTCAGCTATACAGTATTATATATTGTGACTGTTTTTATTTCTCCAGTGATATATGGTAAATTGCAAATTTGACTTTTGGAGAAAGTGTTTACTAGAAATTAGAGTATAACTGGCCAAACATGTTGAATTTGTACATTTAAGCAGAATAATGTGATAGTCTGGTAGCACTCTTCACTACATGTACTTGTGTTTGTTTACATGTGTGTATGAAATTACTCTTTGGAAAATTCTAGCTCAAATATTTGACAAAGAAATGGAGAAATAATCCATACATTGTGCCAGTGTGCTACAGATGTTTGTATCAAGGAATTTTTCCCCTTAAAAAAACAATGAAAGTTGACTACAGTATTTGCATTAAGGTTCAAAAGTTCACAACTACACCAATTTGGAATAAATATTAAATTAAACAACACCAGCCTTTTTTAAAATAAAAGTTTATTTGAATTTTGAGCTACTCAATTCTGTGAGTTTGAAGAATATAGTCTTCTCTTTGTGTATCCACCTACCACAATTCATGACACTGGGTCTGAGAAGAAATTCAGATGATGTTACCTCAGATCGAAGTGGCCAGTGGCTACACGGTGTTCATATTTCAGTGATATGGAAAAGCAACTGCTGGCATGGTTGCTATTCGCATCGTATTTAAAATTATGCGCATATTACCTCTTGTAATAACTTGTGAAGAGGCAATTGAGTTTGTTATTTCTAAAGGATAAAAATATATTGTTTATTAGAGCTGTGGACAGAAATATTTTTCTGTTGTAATGCCTGTCCTGTTTATAATGTAACTGTTGGTGGGAATATAGGGTTAGTATTATCAAGTTTCAAGATAAAGATGGATGTACGTTCGAGAAGACATAATTTCTGTGAGGCAAAGTTTTGTACTTAGAAAACAAGGAAGATATCCCCAGAATTGTGTATGAGATCTAAACTTCATGTGAAAGACAAATGTTTTCATTAGGTTACTGTAGTTTTTTTCATGCATACACTTTTTTTTGTAATAGAGAAAGAGTATCCAAAATAAGCAGTATGAATTAGTTCAAAGTGATGATTGTTTACAGCAGTTTGCTTATACTGGAATTATCATCATTATATTATCTATATTTTAAAAACCTTATGCAGGAGTTGTATATACACCTCTTCTGAACTGTTTTAACAGTTCAGTACACTAGTGTTATTTATAAAGTAAAATTCAAACTTGAAAAATTTCAGTCTTCCACCACAAAGTCGATGAGAACTGTGGTTTCTGGGATATTACATAGCAAGTAGTATTGATTTTTTACCGATGTTTCTGTACACTGTATCAGTCTCATCATCAGAAGTCAAGATCTTTACTCCTGAAGATGGGACCAACTACTGGCTGTGTAATATCCCAGAAGAGCACAGTTCTCAAAATTCAAACATGTTTTTGCATGTGTTAAGCAGAATATATTTTGCTTAGTATGCAGCATTTTTCCAGGTATATTTTTTAAAAGTACTTTTGATTAGTTCCATTGCAGATATTATATTTATCTTACTTATAACCAGGACAGTGAAGAAACCCTGTGAGCATGTGGCAGACAGCAGATATTTAGGAACAAGAATGAGGATAGAACTTGTGTCCATAAAGAAGTTTGGAAGATATTAAATTTTGAGGTACATTTGTACCATTCTTTTCAGAAAGTTCTGTTTTCCAATTCCACGTGTAAGACAAAAAGTCTGTTACATTAGAACCTACAATCTTTCATGTGATGTTCTGTGGCTGCAAAACGTTGCTATGCTATTCTGAAGGCATGGAAAAGACTGAATATGTTTTAGAACCAGATGCTGAGGAGGATGTTTGGTCTTGAGGGAGAGGGAGCAACATGGGGATTGAGAAAATTTAATAATGGAGGCTACATAATTTGTTCTGTTAACTAATATTGTGGAGTGGTCATATGAAGGAGAAGGGCGTAGGTGGGAAATGTTGCATGTGTCGTATTAGTATTTATTAAACGTTCATTAAGTCCATACAAAATTTAACAAACCTCTAGGATATAGAATTTGTCATAACAAATGTAATGCAAAATGGGAAGAAGCAAATGCTCTAGTGTGATTATCTAAAAATAAGTGAAGACTTGGGAGACACAGGCATGGTGATGAGGATAATATCAAAATGAATCTTATGGAATGAGAACATGTCTAGATTCAACTGTCTCAGTATATGATTCAGCGATGAGCTTGCATCAACATGGAAAACTCTTCTTATAAAATGTGTGAGTTGGTTTCTTATTGTCATGTATTCAATTAATTACCATCTCTACCCATCTCAAAATTTTTTAATTTTGTGTGACAGTTTTACATATTATTTAATTTATTCCATGTAGATTTTTGAACTTTTTTCTAAATGGATTCTGTCAATCAGGCATACCTTTATTTGTATATTATATGTAATAATTTATTAGAAAATGATTATTTTATGTAGTTGACTGCTATATTACTTCATAGCCTACAGGTATTATCACTGTTGTTGATTTTGTTCTTGTTGCTGTTTCTGCTGTGGCCAATCACCCTGCACTTCCCTTCTCCCCACGCTGAACATTTTGGTCTTTTGATATGGACGATTTGATAAGTTTAATAATTATTTCAACCTGTAAACTGTCATGTGTGGCTCTATATGTAGCATACTGCTGAACTCACACTTTATTATTCTTTGATCTTGTGTATTACTATTGTATTTCTTTGTATGTAAATGTTCTTGCTGTTATAATGCTTAAATCTGACACATTAATTTCAAGCTATTGTGGATGCAATTTCTGTACCACTTCCCACCAGTCATAGACCTATCCTTGTACATCTGTCATCCACTGTGCCGTGACATTCTGTTAGTGTTTAATTTTGACAGGTGATGTTCAAGTACACAAAGTGACTATTCCACCTGGAGCAGATGTATCCTGCCACCCACTGAAGTACTCAAGTTCAGTACTCACGCTTACAGATCCAGACCCAAATTTCACAGGTAAATCAACCTGACACAGAATTGTACAGTTACCAGTGAGGTTGTTTGGATTATGACAGATAACTGTGTGGGGATGGAGTAAGTTTTGAGATGTTTTGTTACTTTCAGAAACAGTAATGGAGACAAGTGTTTATACTTTACAGATGTTTACTAAATAAGTAGTTGAAATTACTTTCTGAATAGTATTCTAACATACTGGGTACCTTTAGAGATTTTTGGGCATGTCACTCTGCTCATAGTTTCAGTGGACGTACACGAAATTTATGTTATGTCTCTGAAGGATAATTTCATATCTTGATAGTCAGGAAATTTGAAAAGAGACCAGGCTAATCACATAAGTTTATTTCTCTACATCTACTTTAGTTCCAAGATCTAGATGAATACCATGTGGTTGAGGGAGGTATGAAGTAGCAACCGCCAATAAGAAATGTTTCCTATAACCATTATATTTCATGTAATGAAATAATTACTGTGTTACTGAATACTCTTCATGTAATGAGATATTGAAATAAATGTGATAATTCAAGAGTAATCTGTTCGTCATAAGTTATTACATAAAAACAAGCTGGGTGATTATAAATGATGATAACTGAATGTATATCAGTATCTCTCTTTGCAGAGTGCTTTCTGTTAACCTTTAATGACCAAGTTGGTATTTAAGCTTTAGTGTGTGGTTTAAGAAAAAAGTGTGTGTTATTTGAACAGAAAAAGATAAAATTATGATATAAACAAAATTCTATGGGTAATAGAACAGATGTTGTGTGGCATGTCTTAAAAATACAATAAGTGTCCTTATTGCCTAAACATGTAAAATGAATTTCTAGGGGTAATTTTTTATGTGTGTCTGCATATGTAAACATTTCTTGTGTAAGGGTTAAAGGAAGCCTGACTACCAGCAATAATTGCAAAGTGTTTGTGTCCTGCAGGTTGTGAAGCTAACTGCTTGCCAAGCTGTGATAGGTCCCCGTTTAACAAACTTATATCCTGCAGTGTTGGTAGCATTTTCTGCCAACCAACACATTATGGAAGTGCCTGTTTCTGCAATCCTGGATACCAAGGTTCTGTTTGTGCAGAATGTAAGTATAAAATTGTATTGTTTCAACTGATTTCTGCATGTACTTAAAAGTTTTTTATCACTTCACTTCGATTTTTCTGCCGTTCTGGTTCCTTTTATACACTGTGGGCTCCCAGTGGTAAAACTCAAACCCTCACAGTGTTTACATGAAAGTCCTGTTCTTTATGATTGTATAAATTAAGTAATTGTAAGTATTACATACTATATACTCCAGTAAGGCAGGTACAGAGAAGGAAATGTATGATTGTGTATTATAAAAGATGCTGCCGTCACTTTACATTAGTTAAAAAAAAAATATTTCTTTCTTTTCATATAATATATGCTAGTCATACCTTCATTGCAGTCAAGTCACTTCCTTTCAGTTATCTGAAACCATCGCTATTTTGTAGCACATGGAAGGCTATTGAAGGGCCTTTTTGATCTACAAATGCACCAGGAAATGTGAAAAAATGGAATATTTGAATAAACATACTTTGTTTCATTGTGCTATTCCAGTAATGTGCATACCATTTGACTTACTGAAGATGAAGCAGCCATTTGCCAAACTACTTGATATATTTGTTAGATAAGCAACAAGGAACCAAAGATTATAAGCTCCCCCTTGTGAAAAATTCTCACATATTCAGACTTACAATGGATGTTGCTGGAATTAGTGAAGCCAGTAGCACTAAACAGTACATTTAAGAAAAATGAGGAATTTTACTTTCGCACCTCAAGCCCTTCCATATGATATGCATGAATATTTCATGGTTTTTGTTTTTCAGCTTGTCCAGATAATACCTATGGCCAGAACTGTAGGGAAATATGTGGAAAATGTGCACAGAATGCTGTATGTGACAAGAGCAGTGGTGTATGTTTAAACGGCTGTGACAGCAGCTATAGGCCCCCACTGTGCAAGATAAGTAAGTACATTGTGCATATTAAAACAACTTTGAAAAACATACATACGTAATTTTAGAATGCATAGTATTCTATCTTCCATCTCTTGATTTTTAAGAGATATCAGAAGACAAATAAATGGTAACCTTGTAAATATGCGTATTCCATATGAAGGGATATTTTTGAGCTTCAGGTGGTCATATTTTAATAACATTATACTGTAGGAAATGGACAAAGCATATTTATGCATCTCAAGTCATGATGAGTGTTCTCTGGCAGAGGGTGATAAAAAATTCTGCATCCAAGTAAAAAACTTCATATAGATCACTTACAGTTGGCCCGTAGTTGCCACTGCACTGTTATATTTAGCATTATTTATAGTATTTGAGGTACTTATGTGTAATTCTGGTAATGTTTGTCATCTGAGACATGAGGATATGTGATTCAGATGTGGAGTGTTTATACCATGTTAATGCAAGGCAGAGTTTTTCCCTTAAATTTGGCGCTTATATATGTGAGGTCATATTGCTTCGTGTGTGAAGCACTGAAATCAGACTGCTCCAAACTTGATCGCTCTGAACCAGGACATTTGGAGCCAAACTGAGGCCTGCATTGCTAAATTGGAATGTGTAGAGTATATAAAAGAACAGAGCATGACTAAAGTTACTGATACCATCTTCTTTTTCGGGACTTTGTCCATCAGCTAATTTTTTAAAGAAACAAAATATTTCTGAAGTCGGCTCTCTTTCCATTTTTAGCCAAAGAAGCACATAACCTGTTTGGACCCATCAGATTGACCTGTTCTCAGTCACTGGACACTACAAAAACAGTAAACTTGTTAAGATGTGCTCCTGATAACAGATCTAGTTCAAGAGTAATGACAGGACAATGACTATTGAAATATTAACTACAAGTCTCAAAAATAAAACCTGGACCAATCTAAAAATTAAAAACCATAAAACAAGCCATTAACATAGATGGATCAGACCACAGACACAACACAAAAGTCCAGAACACATGTGTTTAAAATTCTTAACATCAACCGTGGAGAAAATTGTGAAACTCTTTGTTTCAAGTAAGTTTATGAACCAAGAAATACAAATGTATAATTTAGTGGTGTGGATCATGATGGCACAACTCACCAGAAATGATTGTGAAGGGTTCTCAGAAGTGATTTATATTACATGCATTGTGGAGTGGCATTGAAGAGGATTGGAATGTTAGCAGTGAGTGTGAGGAAGATGAAGGCACTAACTGTGAAAATGGAGACACTGACACTGATTGGTACAGGCAGATTGAATCTGACATGCCTTGTGTATTAAATGTGTGAAATTAATAGTAAAATATTTTGTCTTAGAAGACTTTTTATTTTTGAGGGGCTCATCTTAGGCTTGGATATATACATTTTTCCTTGGCAGAAGTGTTTTATTTTGGGGAGTTGTCTTAGAATAGAGTCGTCTTGCATTTGGGTAAATATGGTGTATTATTACACATTACATAACATTGTATTCTCATATTTCATCCCTTCTGCTTGTGAGTAGTATCGTGCTTAAGCTTACTGCCTCCATAAATGTGGTCAACTTGAACCTCCCAGTCACACCGAGAAATGAAATTCACTAGTGATTTGTAATATGGACTGTTTGAAGGCTTGATCAGGAAAGTGGATTGTCACTGACAAGTGTGTGTAAGGAAACATATATTTGTAAAATTAATTTGGATTTTATCATTGCTCTGTGCTAACTGTATGAATCTCAGATAGGAAACACGTTGTGATAATGTTAGTAGTTTGAAACTTAGTTTGGCATGACACAGCCATTCTTCACATAAACTTTGTTTTACTGGCATTATGTCTGTAGACTTTTTAATAGCTGAAATAGGAGGGTGTGGTGTGATGAAAATTCCTATACATTCTGTAACCAGTTATGCATTCCTTGAAGAATTTGTTGTTAGTTTTTTAACTTGGGGGGGGGATTTATGTCAGTGTGCAATCGGTGATTTATTTTTACATTGATGATATTAAAATTTAGATTTTAAAACGTTTGGTCAGATAAGAGTTAACTTTTCTTCTGGAAATAGAGTGTTGAGACTAGATTATTATGAGACAACAAACTAAACATTGAAATTTCCACAACAGATCTTTTATGATGACTTTAATTATTGAAATGTGTGTCCTTGCGGTTCTCTGGATGAATCTTCACTTTTATGATCTGGTGTTTTTAACAGGTAACATTTGCAAGCTATTTTAAAAAACTGAAAGAAAATACCAAGACACACATTTACAAAATTACTCTGTTACCTGTTTGCACTTTCAAATTTGACATTCAAAATAGTGTGTATTAGTAATTTTTAACACTTACTATAATCATACTTATTTGTAAGATGAAAGTAAAACTATATTGGCATTGGATTATGTGACTTTTCGTTCACCTGCAGATACATACCAAAACTTTTATTAATTTACTTGTGCTTATAGTGTACAAGCAAGGACTTCTAAAATGTCCTGCTCTCTGGTTTTACATGAACAAGAATTTACTGTACTGATGTAATGTTTTAACTCTCACTTTGGAGTCTTTTCCAAGAATTAGAATCACTTCCAGGCCATTGTGGATCACAATGCCGGTTGTTAATGCAAGTCACTATATGTTTAGTTTCTTTAATTAATTCTGTAATGAAAGAGGTATTCAAAACACATTTTTAAAAGGTAAACAAAAGATTTCAGCAGTGTGGAATATGTTGCAGCAGTCATAACACACATGTTGTAGTCCTCACAATGCTGTGGGGTGGGGGTGGTGGTGGGGGATGTGTTGTGCATGCTCATTGCAGAGTCCAGGGTGTGGCAAAGTGAATATTAAGAACAGAACTGCATTTCTTTGCTCAACAATTTTTAAACCATTGATCCAAATGAAAGGAAATTCAAAAGTACTGCAATTATTTGTAAGATCATAATTGCTGTTTGGGGTGTCCCCGGGCACCAAGAAACTGAGCACTGCCACTGGTAGCCCTTAATCTTTGAGAACAGTGCTTTTGTGCGATGTGTGGTTTACTCACAGCCGTGTTTCTAAAGATACATATGTTATTGGGTATTATGCTGTGCCATAGTGTCAAATGAAGGCATTACAGTCTTTTGAAATCTTTGGAAATACTTATCCAGTGGCAGAGGATAATGTCCTCGGAGACATGAATCGCCATGTTGGTTTTATTCAAGGACGTTTTTCTCTATTGTCGCTTTTCACATTTTAAAATCAGCGGTTAGACATTTAATAGAATTTCCATACAGAGGATAGGGAAGATCCTTTAAAGTGTTTGAACTACCAATTTCTATTGAATTATGTCATTTGAACAAAATGTTGGTGAAAGCACATTTCATGAATAAAAGTATCATCTGCCTGAAAATTTCACATTACCTGGCACAGATGAATTGGGTTGATCAACTTGTAGCCATAAGAGAGCACAAGTGTGCCATATTTATTCAGTCTGAAAAGTGCACATCAAGTGGGAATGTGGTCAAATGTCAAAGTGTGCGGTGTGAAAAAAGTTTTGTGTGTGAAGTGTGTCACACATATAGTGTATGGAGGATATTAATGCCATGGGAACAGCTATGGTACAATGCTCTTGATAACAACAGGACAGTTAATACTGTTGAAGACAGGCAGCCAATCTGTGTGCCCAGGTGTGTCCACAATTAATGACTGTCTCGTGCAGATGTTGTTATCAGGGGACAGATGAGTTAAGGTGACTAACTGCTTGAGAGGCAAACTTTTCTCTGTATATTGCACATATTACACATGACCTACTGCACTGCAGAAAAATGTTTGCATGCTGGGTGCCAAAGAACCTCACAATCAAAAATATCGTACTTCAATCACTCATGCATGTGCCATGTTATGAAGATGGAGAGCATGTTCTTCAGTGCATTTTTACATAGGATAAAACAAGTTTTAATCCTTCAACAAGCAAAATCAAAAGAGCGTCCATGATGTAGAGACACCCATCATCTCCCCCTGCAATATAATTCAAAGCAACATTATAAGTAAAGGGAAAAAAATCCCTGCTGCCTTTTGTGACTATAAATGTGTGCGTTTTATGTATTTCCTTGCCTGTGCTGACACTGTAACTGCTGAGGATTGTTGTGGCACACTTGAGAGGTAATGGCAGGCCAGGTTGCTGCACCAAGTATTCATCATTTTCCATGATAATGTGAGGCTCCATACTACTGATGATTCTTGAGACTGGTTATTGTAGTATGACTTGCAGTTTCTGTGCCATCCTCCTTACAGTCCCATTTTCACAGCCTTTGATTTCCTCCTCTTTGGATCTCTTAAGAAGCACCTGGGTGGCAAGTGATTTGCAACAGTCGCCATCATGAAGCCAGCCCATCTTCTAGCTACAAGGACTTGAAGCCAACATCTTCTGTAGTGGGACACAAGCCTTGGTATCATGGTGGAATAAATGCTAGTGCCATGTGTATATCGTAGTCAGAATAAAGTTATTGGTTTGGAGTATTTGTTGCTGTATTTTCTGAAACTCCTTTGCATTAAAATATTGTGTATTGTGTATTTAGATATATTTATTTAAGAACTT
>Ga0209628_10002038_pt1 | contig 13487 bp, 16 predicted proteins | sample TergutCu122P4_FD_187285 | JGI IMG/M metagenome (GOLD analysis project Ga0209628, IMG submission 187285) | Cubitermes ugandensis P4 segment gut microbial communities from Kakamega Forest, Kenya - Cu122 P4 (SPAdes) (version 2) | ecosystem: Host-associated > Arthropoda: Insects > Digestive system...
GATTTGTGATCTGTACAACTTCACAGGTAGTTCAAAAAGTCCAAGTGGTTATCCAATAATACTTGACTTTTATATATATCCTTCATTATGCCAATTCTCTGGGTAATATTAACTTATATTTTGACACTAAAACGCCGCTTTCAACTAAAGAACGATTGCCAACACCTAAATCTATTTTATTTATTTCTAAATACTTAAACCATTTATGATTGGCCTTTTCTGCAAAAAAGAGAAACAATCTTTTAACTTTCACTGACTTACAGTTTTCTAATAATTCTTGAACTTTTGCAGGGCGCAATGAAGCCAAACCTTCCATCAACTCAAAACTTTCTGATAGTTGAAACTTTTCAGGACAAAGCGCCAAACATTCCATGATTGCACGGACTGGATTTGATATGTTCATCAACAATTCGCCGTCATTAAAATCCACCATTCCAAGCGTTTCGTCCTCAAACAGTGATACCGTGAATATTTTTATCTTAGTATTCCATTCATTTTTAACAAACCAAATTGGCAATTTTGCTTTCCCTTTTATAAACAGGGTTGTTTCAGGATTATTGATTTGTAAATAATGAGCCAGCCCTTGCAATTCCAATGCAGAACGTCCACCAATGTGGATATTCAGATTCTGTATTTTTTGTAATGCCGACAGTGCTCCTGCTAAAACAAGCGGATCACCAGATTTCACCATTGCTCCTTTCCCTATTGATTTCAGCCAGTCACTTTTACGATATGATTGTTGCAACTCATACGAATAGCCATGGGATAATAACCAAGAAGGCAACAACACACTACCTCGCGGTATGGATTGTATTAACGAGTTTATTTTTGATTTGTTATCCATACAAATAATATAATTAACGGCGCAAAGATAAACCTTTTTTTGAAAAGAACAAGAAATGTCGCTCAATATGTACAATCAAAAATGTCTTTAGACGAGACGCATCCAATGGATTTATTATTTTACAACTTTCCGTGCAATTCGCAATTCATCACCTACATACTATCCATTTTCCGGCTTTTGTAGAGCCTTCGTGTTTTATGATCCCATTGGCTGTTAATTGTCGCAAATGATACTTTATGCTATAAGGGGTGCCCTCCAATAATATCGCTAACTCTTTGCGCGTAATGAGAGGGTTTTCTATAATCTTCTGCAAAATGCTTTCTTGGATGTTTCTTGAATTTTTCTTGGATGTTTTCTTGGATGTTTCTTGGGCTTTTCTTGGGCTTTTCTTGGGCTTTTCTTGGATGTTTCTTGGGCTTTTCTTGGGCTTTTCTTGGATGTTTTCTTGGGCGAATTCTGCTCCAAAGCCGAGTTCAAAATATCTTTCCGATACTTTTTCAACTACCCTGAATGCCGTAATCAACGAAAAGTCGAATGTAGCTTCGCCGTTTCCGTTTTCTACCAATTCCTTTTGTACCCTGTAAATGCCGCGGCTGAAACAGTTGACGTATCCCAAAATTTTTATGGCTTCCGCGATATAAGGGTTGCGATAGTCGTTTACGTCAGGAAAGTTATCGGGATTTACTTTCCCATATAACCCACCGGGGTTTTGAACCTCTATCCGATTGTCGTATTCATAAAATTGGACAGGGGCGTTTGTTTGGTAATCGCGGTGCATAACTGCATTCATCAACAGTTCACGTGTTGCCCAATAGGGATATTTCGAGACAGTCTCTTCCCGCAAAACACTTACCGGAATCGGACGTTTTTGTGAGATGCTTGTTTCGATGAATGTGTCTATTTTGGCAAGTTCCTTACACAGATTTCCACCAAATTTGTGTTCATTGATGATGTCACCGGCGCGGTCAAAGCCTTTGAAACGAACGTATTGAACATATGAGCCGGGTAAATATCTTGTGGGATTTTTGCCGAAGAGGATTATTGCACCATTGGTTGGGCAATTGTGTCGCAGGTCGAAAAAACCAAGTGATGCTAATTGAATCTCAACAGGACGTCTGTCTTCTGCCAACACATCTTCTGCAACCGCCATAAGCAGAAATTCCCGTTTGATAAACGCAACATCCAAATCCTCCATTGTTGTTCCCAAACATGGCATTGCATCAAAAGTATGAACATTTGAAAGCCGTCTTTCGGTCAATATCTTTTCTTCCTCTTCCGAGGCGATGCTTTTGCGCGGCCCAACACGCACCCACACACGTCCGCGATAGCGTACCGGCGGAAAATTTGAAGGCTGAACCTCAGCAACTAAAACATCGCCCTCCTCAAAACAAAACTTTTCGACCGTCATCACCGGTTGAGGCAATATAACATCATCATTTCGTAGTTTTATCGCACTTTCAATTATTCTTATCCCTTATTTCAGATGGTATCGCCTCCCAAAGCAAATGCGTTTTTTCGTGTATCGGCGTATTTGCATTAAGTTTCTCTTTAACAAGGTACACCTTCCCGTCTTTCTCGTCAAAACCACACAAAGTTACTTCGCCGTCATACAACTGTATCCTTTTTTGCCTTTTAGCTTCCTACTTGATTTCGCTCTCATTCACCAAGACAACATCCATTCCAATCGCAGATGCCAATACATGTGTCTGCTGTACTGTTATCGGTTTAATTTTTTTTGCAGAAATAGTTTGATTTACGAAATTCTTTATTTCTTTTACAGTCAATATAGCTCTTGATCTTACATCTGGCTCCAATCCATCGGGAGATTGGCTTTGTATAAAATCAAGGGCTTTTTCTTTGTCTGCCCATTTCAACAGGTTATCACTGCTGTTTATCCAATCTATAACTCTGCCAAAATTATCCTTTGGATAAATATTTCGTATGTCATTAATCTCTGCCTGATTTTTTCGCGTTTTGGCATCATACCGAATCCTTATTGCAACAACAAAATTATGGCCATCTTTGTTTTTAAGATCCGTTAGAACAATATTAGTCCCTTCTTTCTTTGTGCTTTCAAAGACTGTTATCGGGTTATGTAATGCCTTCGGCAAACCTTTATCTTCCTATAAATCAAAAGGATGATTCTATTGTTAAGATTATTGTTTGCGTTTTCAATATTTTGCATCGAAGCATTATACTCACTCTTAGCCATTGTATATGCAGCCGATACAGATTCAATCTTTCTGTTACAGATCGTCCGCCTACAAAGGACTTTGAAATCCGCATTTGAAGTAATTTCTTATGTGGATTTTTAAATTTTTTTATTATCTTTGCTGAAACATTGAATATGATATGTATGAGCAAGTCAAAAAAATCGCCGGAAAAATTATTGAAAGAACAGCAACGATTGCACGCCTTAATCGAGAAGAGGAACAAGGCCGAATTAGAGGCGGGCGAATTGCTGTTGAAGCGACCTTGGTCGCGGGAGGAGCAGATCGTGCAAGTAGGGAAGGACAGAGAGTCACTGGCAAGGGCATCGGTGAGGGTGCAGAAGTAGCACAGGAAGAAGCGTTAAGGCAATATGCAGACGCTGAAGGTCTTTTATTTTCGGCAGAAGATATCCAAGATATGTCAGATTTTGTATTACCATTTGGTGCAGAAGCCAAAGTTTACAAAAGCAGACGACACGAAAAAAGAGTGATTAAGGTTGTCAACTACAAAATATTCAGTGAAAGCGCATTGGAGTATTTGGATAACCGTATCACACTGCACAATTACATCTTCCCATTTACAGCCTATACCCTTGAAGGTTTTGCAGATACCGAGAACGGATTGTCATTTGTGGTTTCGCAAAATTTCATACAGGGCGTTAATTTAGAAGCCTTAGCAGTTTCTGAGACAGATATTTCCATTTATAAACTTTTGGAACAGTATGACCGAATCGCAAAATACCTTAAACGCACACTCAAATTTTCTCCCATTGGGAGAGACAGTTTCCAGAATAGCAATTATATCATTGAAGATTTGCATCTTAATAATGTGAAACTGGGCGTCGACGGGAATCTTTATTTTATTGATACAGTCATTTCACTCAATACGCCTGAAGACGAATTTGACGGGGTTCGCCAGTATATCGAATTTGATATTATATGAAATTTTGCATGCAATTTTCAAAATCTTGTTATTTGAAAAACAACCACTTACAAAGAAAAAGATCCGTATGCAAATATTCCATGCCTACGGATCCAATCATTAGAGGGCGGCGTATCCTCTATCATTCATACGGAAAAACCGCATACGGCAGCAGCCTTCCTGCTCGTAATGATTGCACAAAAGTACATAAAATACGTAACGAATGTGCATTCTGTGTTGAAAATCCAAAAATAAAAATTTCGGTGGATGTGTCTTATCCAATTTAAAATGGTTATAAAAAAATATTTTTCGGTTTTTTGATTGATTTAGAAGGCTTTCAACCTTAACCTGAGGCTATAGGTAGAGCATACACCAACGTGGAGACGGGGATTTTTTATTTTGTAGATTTCAAACCCTGTTTTATCTTTGCAATGTCTTTTTGGGGAATATCTGCATCGGCATTATTTTATGCCCCCTCATTCAGGTTGCCTTCGGTGGTGTCGCTCCTGCGGTGCGGCGGGTCTTGAAATGTGTCATCTCGAAGGTTTTTTTATTTTTAAAACGAGAAGGTTGGGGGCGGGAATTCCGAGCATCTGTCCAACTTAAGGCGAATGAGCCTTTAATTGTAGTCCAATCGAGCGCACGTTGGATGCGTTGTTCGACAACCAATTAAAGGCTTTTCTCCTACATCTTTGTTCTCTGATAACTCCTTTGTAGCAGTATATTGGCGGAAATTGCGTCCGCTGAGAAGTGACTGCTATTCAGGAGTTTTTTTTCTTTTATGACATTCGGTTGGGATTTTACGGGATTGATTATCTCTCCTTCGAAAAGTCATCTTTTTTCTTACCGCAAGGCTCGAAAAGAATTTCGCGAGGTTCTCAATGTATTGAATTCAAGGTGTTTATACTTGTTCACTTTGCATATTCTTTGCGGTAAAAAAACAGTATTCGGAGCTGACTCCTTGAATATAAGCAACCGAATGAACGATCGAATCAATAAAAAACAAATTACCGTCCTTACCCGTCAATACATTGGCTGGGCGTGCATCAAAGAATTCATAAACGCCATTACTCCATACAAAATGTCCGTTGCTCCATGCCCTTAAACCGTCGCGCTGAAATCCTCTTTCCGCTAAGTAATTACCAATCACCTCCAATGTCGCATTTCGTTCTGCATCTACAATGCTCTGTTTCAATACGAGCGAAGGATTGCCATGTTTGTTTTCCATAAAACCTTTTATCTTGTAGGAAATACCCGGAAATAACGTATTATGAGACAAAAACCTGTCGATCAGTGCATAAAGATTACATTCGTGCGCCGAACTTTTTACATAGGAAAGATTGTTTAGTTTTGTCAGTGTTTTCCCGTCAGGGTTTCTGTAAATGTCGTTTTCAGATGTTCCAAACTCCTTATAATCATGTATCAATGTCTTATCTTTCAAATACGACCTGTCAAGCCAGACCCGATTTTGTTTGGCGTGTTTGGTTAGTTCGTTTCTAAACTTAGTACTGTCCCAATATGGATTTATTCCCCTTGATTCCAACTCCTCGATTTCCTCAGCATCGAAAACATCGCCTGTGTTTCCTGCAAGGTTTGAGGCTTTGATTGTGCGATATATTCCACACAATTCTGCTGGTCTCTCCACCAACTTTCGCAGGGAACTGTACGCCATTGTTCGTCTGTTACCCAGTCGGGTTTTGCCTCTGTTGTAGCCATAATAATAATTGTCCTGTTTCATGGTGCAAATTTACAAAAAGCGAATGGATGAGACGCATCCAACATTCATCATGTTTTAAAAAATCAAAAAAGAATCATTTTTGGCGGATGTGTCTTATCCAATTTATAGTGGTTGAACGAAAAATCTATTCAGTTTTTTGCAGGAAGATTTCGAAAACCTGTTTCAGTTTTGAAATATTATTTGCTGATTCGGTTTTTGGATGTATCTTTGTATATGGATTACTGCATTTATATATGTTAAAGATATATAAAACTGCATTTTAGGAAATTCATCGGTTTGCTGTAGGGCATTTTTACCCTTGTTCAGAACTGGTGAATTTTCTGTTTTTCTATAATGGTCTTGCGCAAGCCAGAGGCTTGTTTTTAGCATGTGCGATGGATGTCAAACTGTTTTTTTGCAATAAATAAAACATACCTTTGTGCAGTCATTACGAGCAGAAATTCGGAGGCTGCCGACTGTTGATTATTCAGCAGCATCGATTGTAGAGCTTTCTGTTACAGATCGTCCGCCTACAAATGATTTTTTTAATCCGCACATAAGGTGATTTTATGTGTGGATTTTTTATAGTTTTTTCCAAAGATTGATGTATGTTTGCCCTCTGATAACTCCTGCGTAGATGTATATTGGCGGAAATTGCGTCCGCCCAGAAGTGACATCTATTCAGGGGTTATTCTTTTTATTGCACATAACAATCAGTTGGATTTCAAGAATTCTGTATTACCTTTGCAACCTGAGTGAATCGTTTTTAACCTCAGCGGAATTGTACCGCTGTTTAGATGACCTTTCACTCATTCTTTCTTCTATGGTCTTTCAAAGCCTTTTTGATTCAAAAGAAAATGCCGTATACCAATGAATTAAGCATACGACATTTTTCTTTGTCATTAGGGGACGGCGTTCAAGATGAAGTTTCCCCTATCAGTCCTACGGATAAGTCCGCAGCCGCCGTAAGCCGATTTTCCGCTCTCAATGACGACACAAAAATAATCATTTCTCTGATTCAGTATTCAAAATAATGCTTTTACAGGAATAATAAATACATCGATGAAGCACAAATTCCCTTCCCTATCCAACAGGACGTTGTCATTGTCATCTTTGATAAGTGTGTCGGAAATCCGGAATAATTTGTTTTCAAATACACCCCAGTCTTTCTTTTCAAAACCGATGGATTCCATGTAATTATCAACCTGATTTTGGGTGGCTCTTTTATTGACAATGATGTATGGCTGTTCTAATACAACCGAAACATTGTTTTCGGAATTAAGCCCAAAACCAATGATGCCGTATCTGACTTCGGGAAAAAGCAAATTATGAACAGAGACTTTATAAATCAAATCCTCACTATTTGCAAAATAAGTCAGATGGGTGATTTTGATGGCCTTCCTGCCATCTTTCGACAAATAAACTTCACTTTCGCCACCTTTGCCAATGAGTTTTCCGGTAATGAGCGGCGAATAATTGTCAATCCAGACTCCATTCTCTTTGGCCCGTTTTTCTATGATTCGTCTGAAATCTTTGGCCTGTTCAGAAATTGTGATTGCGCAATTGCCTGATCCTCTGTGACAGGCTTCGATTGTTGCCAACAGATTGTCGATTTGAGACTGTTTTCCCAATGTTTCGAGAATGGTACTGCGCTCCATTGTTCGTCTGTTACCCAGTCGGGCTTTGTCTCTGTTGTAGCCATAATAAAAATTGTCTTTGTTCATGGCGCAAATTTACAAAATGCTAATGGATAAGACGCATCCAGCGTTTAAATCTGCTTTGAAAAAGTTCTAAGGAATATTTTCGGTGGATGCGTCTTATCCAATTTTTAAGCCCCCTCCGAAAAGTCACCTTTTTCTTACAGCAAGGTTAGCAAAGAATTGAATTCAAGATGTTTTTCCTTGCGATCTTTGCGTATGCTTTGTGTCCTTTGCGGTAAAAAACAGTTTTCTAAGCTGACTTATTATTATAATAACTCATTCACATGATGTACCTTTGCAGTCGAGGTCGTTTCGGACGTTAAGGGCGGTGGGTGTAAGCATACCGAAACTCTTTTTTATGTTGGATTCTTTTGTGTCGTTATCGCATAATTCCTCTTCAGAAGTATATGATAAGCAATTGGGGCTTATCAGAAGTGACTTTAGCTGAGGAATTTTTTCTGCCTACATTTCTTTGTTTTCAAAATTCTGTACTATTTTTGCATCGTCATTCGGATTTAAGATTGCGGTTGCCGTTTCGATCAATGAGCAGTTAAGATTGAAGCGGATTAAGACGAAAAGATTGGGGGCGGTTATTCCGAGCATCAGTCCAACTTAAGGCGAATGATCCTTTAATTGCAGTCCAACCGAGCGCACGTTGGCTGCGTTGTTCGACAACCAGTTAAAGGCTTTCTACATCTTTTTCTCTGATAACTCCTTCGTAGAAGTATATTGGCGGAAATTGTGTCCGCCCAGAACTGACTGCTATTCGGGGGTTATTTTTGTCAGTGCATAAAGCTAACAGGGCGGATGTGTCTTATCCAATTTTCTGGGGATTACACGAAAATCTCGAAACCTTATTGTATCTTTGCGACCTCTTGCACAACTTATTTTTATTGAACTCTTTCTTGATTTTTAAAAACAAAAAAAATGAACACGCCCGAATTTAGATTGCTGCTAATTTGGCAGTGCGTAATCGAAAAGAAAAAAGTAAGGTCAAAAATGTTAGCATACCTTCAAATTGCTGTACGAGTTGGGATTAGCGAACGCAATGTGCGCGAAAACATCAAAAAGTTAGTCGAGCAAGGCTATCTTGTAGAAAAAGATAACTGGTATGCGTTAAATTATGATTGTGACTTCATTAAGTATGTGATAAAGGATTATTGGGCTACTGAAGACCCAAAGGCAAAAGAGCCAGCCGAATCAATTGGTTATGTCAGTGAACCCACAATACGTTATCATTTTGTCCCAGGCCCAAGATATGAAGTGACGTTTCACGAAGAGACCAAAACAAAATTTCAATCAACCTTTGGCAGCACATCAATTCAGGCAATGGATTTTTTCGAAAAGGAAATATTGAAAAACATTTGACCTTTGGATGCGTCTTGTCCAATACCATGACATACCTTTGCGGAAAATATTTGAGTGTATTATTAATAAAACAAATGTTATTTTATTACAATCAAAAGAATATTTCGAAATAAATAACAATTTTTATCCTAATAATTAAAAAGTAGAGAAATGAAAAAAGATAAAGTAAAAAATTTACAGGTCAAATTTTCCGATGCCGTAGCAGGTTGTCTACCTATCCAATTAAAAGCAGGCAATAAAAAATACGTAGATTGTTTTTCGTGTTATTGGGACCCTTTGCCTGATTTAAAACATTGGCTTGAAGCAATTGTTATTGGCGTTGAACAAACCTCATTTACTTATGACAATGAAGGGCAGAATATCAAATTCGATGCTCAAAGTCTCTGGATAGATAGAGAAAAAAAATACCTGTTCACTATCACTTGGATAGAAGGAAATAGGGTGGAATTTCAGGTTGTAGTTGATAGAAAGCAAATGATAGGCGCTTTTTTTAATGGTTTTGTTAAATACTTTAAATCTGACAAATACAATCCACTTGAATGGGAATTTCACGCAATTCACGACAAATTATACAATTTGCTAGCTTTGGATTACGAACAACTTGTCGACTACTGTGCCAAACTGAATACACAGGAACTTACAGCATTGTTAGAAAGGATAGATGACGTTAGGGGAGTTTTGTGGGTAGATGATTATGTTTCGAAAGATTATAATAAAAAAACGTTTGAAGATAAAAGAGAACAAATAAAAAAGATGCTTAAGCAAAATGCAAACCCATACGAGGGTATGTCGTTAGCAAATTTTCGGTCAGAAATTATTGAAAAATATTTGAAAGAAAACGAATTATGAACGCAATTATGGAGCGTCACTAATGGAAGCAATCATTTTTTGCGGCATTCAGGCTTCGGGGAAGACTACTTTTTATCAGGAAAAGTTTTTCCGGACTCATATTCGTATTTCGCTCGACTTGCTTCGTACGAGAAATAAAGAATGGAAGTTTATGGAAACCTGCTTCTCGACCCAACAGCGTTTTGTTGTTGATAACACCAATCCAACAAGGGAAGACAGATTTAGATACATTTCCGCTGCAAAACAGCATAATTTCAAAGTCATCGGATATTTTTTCCAGTCAAAGATCGACGATGCCATAGAGCGAAACGCCCAAAGAGAAGAAAAAGAGTCCATTCCCGCAATAGCCATAAAAGGAACCTATCATAAAATGGAAATCCCAAACTTCGACGAAGGATTTGACGAATTGTATTACGTAATGATTGAAAACGAGAAATTTGTAATAAATACATGGGAAGATGAAATTTGACGATTTAGACAGCAAAATGCGTGTTTACGAAACTTCGCACGACCGGTGTGTTTTGCCAAACATGTATATCGTTGCGCGACTTGACGGTAGAAGTTTTACGCGTCTCACAAAATGCATAACACATTGATCCAATGTTCAAAGACCGAAACGACAACTACCGTATGAAGATTGCTTTCGACTTCGACGGCACACTTACCGAGCCTGATGTGTTTGCTTTTGCCGAACGCTTAATTTGGTGTGGTCATGACGTTTGGATAATGACCGCTCGAATTTCTAAAGATGTGGATTATCTGGCATTATGCGATTATTATGGTATCGAACAGAAGGAAAACCGCAATGCGGATCTCTATGAAATAGCCCGAAAACTTGGCATCCCAACCGAAAAAATCATTTTCACCAACCTCCAAGACAAATCCAATCTTTACAAAAAATACGATTTCGACCTGCTTTTCGACGACGATTCCGAATGGCATTGCAATCCCGTATGTGAAGCAGGTGGAGTGGCGGTCAAAGTTTAAACATTCGGTTCGCCTGAAAATAATTATTTCATTGGATGCGTCTTATCCAATACAACATCGTAATTTTGCACATTCAAAATAGAATATGGAAAAAGAAATTAGAAAAGAATTACACCGGCTTGAACAGCAACATGATATAAAGATTTTATACGCTGTTGAAAGTGGCAGTCGGGCTTGGGGCTTTGCTTCCATCGACAGCGACTGGGATGTGCGATTTATTTACATTCACCGTCTTGACTGGTATTTAGGCATTTAAACCAAGAAAGATCATTACGCCGAAATACTGCCAAACGACATTGATCTTTCCGGCTGGGAACTTAAAAAAGCCTTGCGACTTTTCAGAAAGTCAAATCCGCCATTGTTGGAATGGTTGAGAAGTCCGATCGTTTACCTGCAACCATTTTCAACAGCCGACCGACTTCGTGATTTGACAAAAGAATATTTTAATCCCAAATCGTGCCTACACCACTTTCTGCACATGGCTGAAGGAAACTACAAAGACTATTTGCAAAAAGACATCGTGAGGGTAAAAAAATATTTTTACGTACTGCGTCCGCTACTTGCATGTGATTGGATTAGGAAAGAAAACCGCATGTCTCCCATGGAATTCCAAACGCTTGTGGACAGTCAGGTGACCGACCAAACAATAAAAGCAGAAATCCAAAACCTGCTGCAACGGAAAATCACGGGCGAAGAACTCAGCGAAGAACCCAAAATTCAAATACTCAACGATTTCCTTGAACAAAAAATTGAATACTACCACAACTATGTGAAAACCATCCAACCACCCATACTTCCAGATGCAGAGAAACTTAATGAACTGTTTAAGTGCACTGTTGATGAGGTTTGGGATATTTAACCATCCGAAAAAATGATAATTATGACCGAGGGAAAAATAATAAAAAGAGAATTCAAGTTTATGGCTGACTTTGGCGGAGCATGGTTTGGCTTATTTGTATTTTACCCTTTAATAACTCCCAACGGACTTAGTTCGACCTTAATCTTTACCAGATCTTGCTGAAATGCCATCACTTGCGCGATGTCTTTGTAAGCAGAAGATGCCTCATCGAGGTCTTTTGTTGTAAGAACGGAATGAATAATTCCCTGTGAATCAAGTTTTTTCTGCTCTTCTTCGAGATTGAGTTCCCTGCTTGCCTGCTTTCGTCCCATAACCCGTCCGGCGCCATGCGAGCAACTCATAAAACTTTCTGCATTACCCAATCCTTCGACAATATACGACTTCGTTCCCTGCGAACCCGGAATAATGCCAATTTCCCCTTCACGTGCAGATGTTGCACCTTTGCGATGTACAACCACATTATTTCCGAAATGATTTTCCCATGCAGCATAATTGTGTGCAATGTTTATCATTTGTTCAAAAGCGATATTTGGAATCATGTCGGCAATAACAGATTGTATATTATTCATCATCAGTTTTCTATTGGCAAACGCAAATGCAACGCAATATTTCATTTCTTCGTAATAATTGCGTGCTTCTTCTGTTTTAAACGGCAGAAAAGCCAAGTCTGCCTGTTGGTCGACCGCCGAATACCACAGTGCGTTCATTATTTGTGCTTTTTTATTGTAGTAATTTGCCACGCGTAAACCGATATTTCTACTGCCCGAATGTATCATAATCCATAAGAAACCCTCATCATCACGTTGTAACTCAATAAAATGATTACCACCACCAAGCGTTCCGATCTGTTTAAGTGCCGCCAAATACTGACCTTTCACTACATGCAGTTTGTCGATGTCAAAGCCTTGTGGCATAAAGATTTCATCCTGTCGATCTTTGTGATGATCAAAACCGACAGGAACAACTCTGCGAATGTAGCCCATTATCTGTTTCAGGCTTTCCCGATTCACGATATCAGCTTCAATGTTTGTTTTTACGGCACATATTCCGCACCCAACATCCACCCCAACCGCATTCGGAATAATCACACCATTGGTAGCCAGCACACCACCAACTGGCATCCCGGAGCCTTGATGCGCATCAGCCATCAGGCAAACATGTTTGAAAGCAAAAGGCAGATTCGCCAGGTATTTTGCCTGTACGACCGCTCCATTTTCCACATCGTCAAGCCACATTTTAATAGGCACAAGTTCTGTTGTAATTTCTTTTTGCATAACTGTCTCATTAAAAATTTCTGCAAAAATACCACTTATCGCTGGACACTACGCATCCAATAACTGCAATTGCATCAAAGTCTTTTTTCGTCTTACAATAAGCGACCTTCTCTTTACGTCCTGTAACGACTTTGAGGTATTAGCCCAACGAGTCATGTCGCTTTTTGATTAGACAATGGTATAGTCAGATATCCAATTGGCACCAATTCAAAACATTGAAGTGTATGTATGCAAGTGCATTATCCTTCTATCAAACCAAAATCGGATGCCAAGCGGGAATCTTACAACCCAAATGGCTTCGCACCCTATTCCTCTGTTAGCCGTAATAAGGTGGGAGCCTATTTTGGAATCCATTGACACTTCCGTAACTTCCAAGATTATTTACATGGCGACGACAAAGTCGATCAATGAAAATTGCTACCGCAAAATTACGACATGTCTATGGACGAGAAGCATCCATGTAAATTTGTTCTTCTGCCATTGTTTATTCCTCCTTTGAATATGGCTCTAATAAATCAAACATTTCTTCGTGAGCGGATAACCCGATTAAATCGCCAAGCAAATTTTCTATGTTTTTTTGATTCATATAGGGGAAAAATCTCCTTTCTTCATACGCTTTAAACTCGGGTATGATGATTCCGGTCAAAGTGTACCACCTGTTCCGGTCGAAAGTGTACCACCCATTCCGGAGCAAAGTGTACCAGTGATTCCGGTCGAAAGTGTACCACTTTCGCTGTCTTTTTTTCTACTGTTAGCG
>Ga0209628_10002039_pt1 | contig 13482 bp, 5 predicted proteins | sample TergutCu122P4_FD_187285 | JGI IMG/M metagenome (GOLD analysis project Ga0209628, IMG submission 187285) | Cubitermes ugandensis P4 segment gut microbial communities from Kakamega Forest, Kenya - Cu122 P4 (SPAdes) (version 2) | ecosystem: Host-associated > Arthropoda: Insects > Digestive system >...
CTAGACAATCACTGAACTGGAAAACGTAAGTAAGTAAGTAAGTAAGTAAGTAAGTAAGTAAGTAAGTAAGTAAGTAAGTAAGTAAGTAAGTAAGTAACTAAGTAAGTAAGTAAGTAAGTAGGTAAGTAAGTAAGTAAGTAAGTAAGTAAAAAAATACAGCAATTAAGAACGCTGAACACAGAAATACACTCCACACAACATATTAAGGCCTGCAGAGACAATACAGAACACAAACCAAAAAATTCTTGTTTATCGTTTGCGATTTCCAGCTCAACAATTCCCGTCCGTTACAGGTTAGCTCAGTCACCAAAGCAACCAAGGAATCGGAGTTCGATTCCCCGTAAAGCAATACATATTTCTCATCTCCAAAAGTCCATTCCGGTTATGGGCTCACTCAGCCTCCTAGACAAATGGTAAAGAGGTCTCTTTCCCCGGGGGTAGAGCGGTCGGCGCGTGACCATGACCACCCCCACTTGTTGCCAAGGTTTTCACTCTTACATTCTCCGGACATCCGGTGAGGTTTCGGGTTAATCAACACCCTTTTTAAACAGGCCTCACTGTGTTCCTTTCCAGACAAGGTTGACACAGCTTGAATATTAATATTACTGTCTTCTCGGAGGATGTGACACGACGTAGCTTGGTAATTCGAAGAACTTTCACCCCCATCTTAATGTACCTTAAAGAAGCAGCAGGTTCGTCTGACACGTAGGTATATACCAAACTACACGGCGCCGTATCTTAAAAAAACCGTATTACTGCATTTCATCCAGTAGCACAGTGGGACATCCCCGAGGAGGCCTTGGCACAGGCCGTCACGAAGTCTAGTAGTTCGGGTTACTCCCGCTAGATGTACGAAGTCAGCATTGTCCTCCTCCCCCTCAAAACAAAACACTGACCTCGCCGCGCTGCGAGGTCATTATAACTCTGCTTTATAAACTGTAACACAACTGCCACATCGTCTCCGCTGGGGACGTCCTATTTAGTCCCAATGTTATAGTAAACTACGGACGGCACAAACATGCTTTTCAAAACTTGTACCTACAACAGGGCGAAAACAATGTAAAACTATGTGTACCGGCAAAAAAGAACAGAAAATAAAAACACGAATTCAACAATAATAGTCTGCCATGACGTATCTTGTTCTGTGCTCATATCTATCGGCAGTCAACCAAGCAAGTGCTCGGTCACAGTATTTGAGATTTGAGTTCACACGGCCGTGAATAATAAGACGATCATTCCTCTGGGATGTTACAACATGAACTTGCCAGACTAGTTCTGTCCAAACTCCCGGGGTCTATGAGATTATTCTTCTACTCCATCAATGAGACAGCAGGTTCCTCCGAAACGCCGGTACCCATGCACAGGCGGTGCTTTAAAATCAATATTAACAATTATCCTTCATCTACACCTAGAACACTCGACCTAAACGGACCAAAATTCAATCCCCCTCGGCCCTCGAATTTCGTCCGAATTGTTTCACGTAGATTCCATTTGCAAGCAATGCGCAAGGTTCCTCTGAGGTAACCGTGTGTATTTATTTAATGACGGTACAATATGGGGGGGCTGCGGTTCGAGCCCGATCAATCAGCGGACGCGCGTCCCCGCCATCCGTCTCCATTATCCCCCACACGAGAGACTAATGAGCCCTTTATCGGGGACGCACGGCACGTAAACCAGATTACAAGCGTTACACCCCCTACCCCCAACAACAGGAAGTCCTTGGATCCGATCTCACAATCACCTTATGCCACACGCTGCTCAGTATCGGACTTGCCTAGGCTTCGACATACACACTCCCAAATGAGTCCGAACCAACTCCAGGTCCTTATTTGACTACCCGACAGCTGCTCGAAAACTCCTGGTTTATGTAAACCCAAGATCCATTGTCGTGTTCATAATAGATCGCCATTCTATTCCACCCGAGCCAGGTCAGTAAAATCCCGCACCTGCACACATCTCACTTATGCCTAATTCTTCCAACCAGTCTCCTCCTTTGGGATGTGGATAATTATTTTGTATCCATATGTTGCTTCCTCCTTTGTGTATTATGTTTGCCGCATTATCATTCTTGATTCAATAACCCTAGCAATGTCAGATAAAAGAGTACAACCTATGGACCGTCGACTGAGGTAATTTTCGTCTCCCTTAGGTCCGAATATTCCGCCAAGCTCGTTAATCTGCGTTATGTGGGAAAAGTTTCACGCACATATAAAAGAACACGTAAAATTCCACTTGCATTTTAACGTCTTTACATAGACAGGACGCAAAAGACGGTAAAACATGCGCAAACATCCTCAGATGTAAAGAGTCCCGGGTCCAAAAAATCTAAGTATCATTGTTTTAAATATTTTTGTTGCACTCGCAACTAAAACTTCCAGGACTGCTACCAATCATTGCGCTGTCTGTCTGTAAGTACTAACGCCAGAATGTCTAATACGGTTTCCATGAAACAAGATAAATAGGAGAGTTTTATTAAAATCTTTCACTACATTTCACTTTTGGTTACCATTAGATGACAATGCGCAATTTACAGGACGCCCTTCATGCATTCCTGCACGCACCTCGAGCATAATTTGTGAATATTTAGCAGAGTGAAGAATAAAGCAATACCTGTACAGGCCCTTAGGGTTCCAGAAAATTGAGGCTCCCAGAGTTTCTAGACACTCGGTACATGAAGATGGTAAGGCTGTCCGCCCTATCCACCGGCCGCCTTTACTCCCAAGGCGATATCCTTGGTATTAATTTCTGTTAGAGACTCAGCCGACCCCATGGCCATAGTGCGGACGGAAGGATTAACCCTTAGGCTACCGGATTAAATTTCAGTTGCAATTTAATAACATTAAATAGCTGAGCGACTATAGTCGTCGTTGGCAGGTTAAGGGTTAAGTCAAAGAAAAACCCCAATTACCCCATGGAGAATCGAACCCATGACCTCCCTGCTTGTAAGGCAGTACCTCAACCAACTGCGCCACGTCGCACCCCAGAACAAAACCTGTAGAGGAGAAAAAGACGACGAGCACGTATAATGTCAACACGAGGCGCGTTAAGATCTTGGCATCCTGATTTGTCCACTTCGTATGTACCTGTTTTGAATAGCAACAACATTCAAACTAATCCACACACACACTCCTGGCATTTATTCTGTCGATGGTACCAACATTCAAAACAGAAACAATGCTCGTTCACGGCCTACTACTGAACGCGGCTGCAAGGTTCGTAACGACAGTTTACTGACTGCGTAATTTCTCGCCTTTCGTACACCCCACCGTAGATCAGACTATATGTTAATAGTTTCGCCTCATTAACCGGCATGTAAATTGCATCGAGGTGGCGCCGTACTGTATTTTGATTATCAACTACTTCTTTGGTCCTTCCAGCCCTGTCGTGATTATCTTGAAAACGGCATGAGTTTAGAAAAAAATCATTTGATATTTTGGGATAGGTGTTTTGGTTTCTCTGTTTTCTGACTTTTTTTTAAACCCAAGAAGTAAGAGATATATAAATCCACGGAGTTATTTTTGAAGAATTCCTGTTATTTTTGTCACATTGTAACCAGAAATGAACCCAGTCAACAATATTTTTTTAAATCCCACGTAAACAATTTTGCAAAAATCCTTCCAGTTGCAGCCGAGTTGTGCTATGCACACGAATCTGGCAAATACCTTTCGCAATTGTTTTGCAGACTCGCATGAACATGAAATATTTAATTCCCCATGTACTGCTTCTGTAAGTCTTACTGTTATCCAGACAAATACGAGAGAACGATCGGACCAGACTTGATACTCTGCATATAGCCTTAAGTTTTGTAACTTACTACCAGGGCGTAAGTTTTAATACAAGAAAAATAATTTGATCATACAATATAATACGTCTACTGTCGATTCGCATCGTTTATAATACAATTAAAGACTACCTTGTGAAAGCTGCCCCAACAGATGCACCGGCTTGCATCTCGAAGGGGGTGGGGGCTGACTCCTTGAATGTTCCCACGGACGCATGCGGGTCTCTGCATGCGGGAATATCACACCCAGACGGCTTAAGGTGGGCCAATAATTTCAAGTAACCAATGACCGTCATCCGCTCAATATCAGGCGTTCTTTACAGTACAATTATGTAACTTTAAGATGTCAAACACGTCACAAACGCGTACGATATTTTCCGTTAAAAAACACTTCACTGTTACAACTAGTTTACTTAACATTCATTTTAATCTTACCCTTATGTTCTTCGATTTCCCAACTAGTCTCCAACCTTCAGATTTTCCCTCGAACATTTTGTAAATATTTCTGTTCTACGCGAGCTACATGCACTCCTCCACCCCCCAAAAATGAAACTCTAAAAAACATTATAACGAAAGAAAATCGGCCACGGCGTAAAACACCACACCCGACCGATATCTTACTGTTTATAAGGTCTATCCAATTAAATATGACAGTGACTTAAATGAGCTTCTTACAGATCCCCCTATTATATATGTAGTAAATGTACAAATGATTTGAGATTCTGCACAAGATGTGTATTATTATGTTCCTGGTTGTGGCACCGTTTCGAAGGAATCTACTGCTTCCATCTTCAAGGTCGACCCTCAAGATAGTGGAGATACGTTACTCCGAAAATCTAGCATCCATCTACAGGAATACATGTCATTAGCCAGAATACCGGAAATCTGGAAATGGAAATTTATTTTTAATAAGTTGTATATTACGAAGTTGGTGCTCAGTAAGCAGTTTTTCTTCTGTTTGGTGACAAACACAGCAGTTTACAGTGTTAAAATGTGTAACGATATTGCTACAATACCGCCATTTTATTGCCTTTGTTATTTGTAGGACTAAGAAGTCATTGTTTTTATAGGTAGTAAGAAACTTTACAGGGGTTTGCTACTCCTTAACACGCTTTCAAGGTACCAAATTAAACCACGTAATTTACTGTTTGATTAAACTCCAGAAATTCAGTTATGTATGACAACGGTGTCAACAATCTGAACTTCCATATCATTACCGCGTAAACAACCCACTTTCTTAACATTCCACATTCCCTGTGTATTTAATAATGTCATCGCTACATACATATCTGTAGGGAATATGAGAGAAAATTCTGAACAAGTCCTACGTTTTTATGATTACTATAGCATATAATTCTTCAATGAATATTAACTTCACGTCACTTCTGACTTGCACGTAAAAGATGTCCAGCAAAACTGAATGGTATTCCATTGTACAAAGACACTGCTTTATCTTACAGTACACATCACACTTCACTCAAATCATCCCTCAGCGCAACGCTCGCTATTACAATTTGCTGTAAGTCGGGGTCCACGCAATTTAGTTTATCGTACTGTAGTTAATATTAGGGTTTTACTCGCCATATTCGACGAAGGTGCTGGAAATTTGGAAATATTTTCTTTGGCACGCAGACACGCGTCACTGTGATAAACTTTAAGTTAAGCTACTTCACAGAAAATGAATAGCGACAGTTGTCAAATAAAATATGTCCGTGCACCGAACGTTCCAACAATGCATAACACATCAAACTCACTCCATGCGGCAAAATCCTTGTGAAGGTAAGTAACAGTCGTTCGGCTATTCAGGCAATTCTAAAGTTTTATTACCGAATTTACAACAGCCCGGCACTGGCGCCTGTACTGAACCAAAATAATGCAGTTCACAACCTCCCACCCTAATTTTTCTTATTTAATGGATCAAATATTCGGAGTTTAATTACAGCTGGTACAGCTCTGCAAGGCCAAATATTTAAGTTGGTATACATATTCCAGGACGAAGAAACCTATGTTAAGAATAGCAGCAACTGAAGCCAGGGATGATCCGTAAGGAGTACGAAGAGGTCGCTGGAGCGTAACAACCCGCTCAAGGTGAGGAGAGGGCGTCGACCGACCGCACTGTCATGGGTGTGAAACTTGGACTTTGAAAATGGGGGTGTTACAGAATAAACTGCTGATGACGGTACCTGGATACAGGACAGAACGACGTGACGTCAAAATCGAACGCTTCGCACTACTGCATTAGGAAGGTACAGAGTTCAAATCGGCCTCAAAACCGACTATCCTGAGGTCTTTCACATTTTTTCTCAGCCCCTCCAGGTAAATGCCCGGGTTGTGCCTGAAATTAGACGAGTGCTTCCTTCCATATTCCATCCAATTCATTTTTCGCTAATAATCCCATCGGTAGATGTTACACAACCTGAGACACAGAGTGTCATCATAGAAATCATACATAAATCAGTGGAAGGAGAAAATTAATAGCGAAGGGTTTCGAAGGGCCATACAGAAGGGAAGAGAAACACATAAATGCATAAAACAGCGTTACCACAATACCTGAAGGTAAGAGACGGTTTCCGATAATAAATTTAATCTGGCTCGCAACCACGTGGTGGCACGGCTGTCTGAAGATATCACCTGCAGAGCCTGCATGTTACCGCTCCTCCTAGAGTGCTTCCGACCAATGACTGCAGTTTTTGTCTGCCCAATGTTTTTTGGAGTAAGACACTATTTCTGAAATTGACAGGTATTAATTTTGAATGCTTTTGTGTTTGTTGGGTAGTCCAAATTAGTTGTATGGAACTAAGCACCAGATTTCTGCAGTAGAACGGAGAATTGTCATAATATAAATTCACTATTTCGGAAGAAGTGAACTGTACCAACATTTGTGAAAAGAAGTAAGACAAAGCTTCATGTGTTAGGGACACCACAGCATGCAAGAAATACTGTAGATTACTGGATCATATCATCATGTAGAATGTCATCACATCAGTCTGTTTCATGTAACTTTCTTTCTGGTAGAACTTCCGTTTTGTCCCTTCTGTTAATAAGGGCTGGGACTGCGTAGTTGGTATAGTAACTCACTGCGTGCTGGACGATCCGGGGATCGAATCCCGGTGGAGGCGAGGTTTTCCACTCCCGTCCGGACCGGCCCTGGGACCAACCAAGCCTTCTATACAATGGGTACTTGGTCTTTCCTGGAGGGTATAGCGCCCGGGGCGTGGCGTTGACCTCCCACCCCTTCTAGCGCCGAGGTTAAAGAAACAGTACAGCTATACCTCTACTCACCCTCTAGGCCTTCGTCGCCTGTTCTAGGGTGAACTTTCAAGTGTTCTTAGAAATAGCGTGTTCGTGTGTAGATTGGACTCCTCTACTTCTGCATAGGTTCACACCAGTAGGTATGAAACTTTCGTACAGCAGAGTTGAGGAACACTTGATATCTTCTGGCATACGACGCCATGTTGCTGCTCCGTGGAATTTGCACTGAGCATCATAAAATTGTATTCGGACGAAAAACAGATACGGCAGGGATGTAAGGGCCTTTTTAAAACTAAATGCAATGACATGCAAAGACAGATGATTATAGATAAAGTGGGGAAAAATAAATCTGTATTTGAAAACTGGGGTATGAAGTAAAAGTGGGGGACAGAACTATATATACGTAATTGTTGTTAGCATGAGAGAAATGAGACAATGTAGTTCAGACTAGGGTTTGAAACAGGAAACTCGGAACAGGAGCAGAAAGATGATGATGCCCTGTATGTAATGAAGTTACACATACTTTTGAAATGTGCGGGGGTACCCTTCACAGTTTTTGCAAGGGGTCCAGCGTTTCTGCCCTTGCTGACAGACCGATGCAACTGAAATTTTGGAATCGTGTGTAGGGCACTCAGCGATTGCTCCTCGTTTTATCCATATCCTGCAAACGACGCCCATATAGCTGTGACTTCATTCTCATACACAGGTAGAAATCATAAGGGGCCAAATTAGGTGTGTAAGGATGATCGGGGGCCATAGAAGTGTTTCTGGCGGCCAAACACTGTTTGTGCTTCTTCACAAACTTCGGGGAGATCCGCCACATCTTCAAGCCCTCCCTTCGAATTCGTTGGTATATTCCATACGCGAGGCCTAACCTGCCGGCAATCTCCGAAATTGTACTTCGTCGGTTTTCTTGACGATTTTTTGTACACACAACCTGACGAGAGGCGGCCCGAACGCTCACGCTTTTCAACGGCAAGTGTCCCCACTTCTGAATACAGAAACCCATTCAGAAGCCTATCTCCCCAACGGCTCTGGCACCGAAAGCTATTCTGAGTATTTCATGCGTTTCAGATGCCGTTTTCCCAAGTTGGAAGCAAAACGTAACGTAAATACTTTGTTCGGCCACTATAAAATCGCGGCTGGAACTCAGTAAGCACAATAAACACCCGTAAGAAGCAACACAGTGGGTTATGGCTGCTAAGGTCACTAGACTGTCTCAAAAGATAGCGATACTACAGTATCTAGAGACACGCATTTGTACTTCTTGTCGTTCTCGGTCCTAGAGGTGAGGTAGGAAACTTTTGGATACATTTTCGTAATTGCATCGGTAGACATTTCCTAGACGGTAAGGCGGCCGAACTGTGAGAGTGGCCACTCACCCCCACTTAGTTCTGAAGTTGTGAGTACATGGAGTTATTTCCTTACGCACCCATACACTTTCAGATCATGATTATTCAGCCCACAAGAAGAGTTACCTTTATCCAGGAGTTACAAATGCCCGATCCACATCCATTTCTCCGTTTGTGGCTTGATCACTCCAGTAGCATTTGGGAAAATATATGAATTATTTAGTTCCTCGTCGTGCAGTTCCTACTGAACCTCGTGACATAAGACATGGCAAAGGAACACAATACAACTACAGGGCCATAAAAAGAAGCGGTACTTACACTAAAGTACCTAATTTGTTGTCAAAGAACACGTAACAACGTAACAGTCGGCAGTTTATTATCGGTTAGTGATATCCTACACCTCGACACGCTTAACTGAAGGCAGGTATCGCAACTGCTGTGAAAGAATCACTAAAGAACTTTATATGTGGGTTACCTTCACATTCCATAGCCCACTAGTACGGAAAATCACTAAATTTTCCACAACACTTAACTTCAAAATTGCGTTCCGAACTACAAATACCATTCACAATACACTACACACACCGACTAACAATACTACTACATATCACCAAAGCGGCATTTAACAAATAAAATGCCATACGTGCAAACGCTCGTATATGGGACAAACTGAGAGAAAATTATAACACAGATATAAAGAGCACAACCCCCAATAAGTTTATGCCTAACATATTCTTCTAATATATTGGAATAAGGGCCCATTAAAACTACCACGACACTTTTGATATTTGTCTGACCGTGCATCATTAGTAACGATGGTAAAGAAGAAAGCCAACGGGATGCAACAACAACAACAACGATTTATTGATAAATCCAATTTAGCTTGACATATTTCGGGCAACAATTCTGCTCATCTTCAGGAGCTTTAAACTGTACAATACAGCTTATGGTGTGTTGTACCCAATACGTTGCCGGTCGGTGTTCTGATAACTGAGGAACTCAGTTATCAGACCACCGACCCGCAACGTATTGGGTACAAAATACCATAAGCTGTATTGCACAGTCTAAAGCTCCTGAAGATGGGCAGAACTGTTGCCCGAAATATGTCGAGCTAAACTGGATTTATCAATAAAACGTTGTTGTTGCATCTAGTTGGCTTTCTTTTTTACCATCGTTACCATAACACTATTACAATTTGCGCATTAAGGTAGACGTACGAATGTTTTGGAAAACTATTACATTCAATTCTTCCAACATAATAATACGATTGTAAATGAACTATTATAGAAAGAAAGGAATGAACTTTCTGAATTGATTTACGATCTACAACCACACCACGCGTGGGACTGAAGCAATCCCAAGCCCTGTCCTCCCACCTACCCACTCTCCACACACACACTAGTTCTAAGCGATCTCCACTAGAGTACACATATTTACTTAACTAACAGGTATGTAATTATGACAACCGTTATACCAAATATTTAAAAAAAAATTGTATATTATATTGATAGAGTTATATCTACAGCTATGCTATTTTATTCCAGGGTGTGTATCAGCAATATCCAGCCAAGAAGCAACATAAATAGACCAATTTTATCTGTTTTTAACGATAACATAATATGACATTTCATGCCTACAAGAAGTGCTGAAGATAGTAACTATAGCATCGGGTGGTTTTAATTGCACATGTTATCCAAGTATTTGTATAGTGTTAGTATTCTCGTATGACACCCTGATGATGGTTGCAGAAGCAACCGAAATATGCCCGTAAATAATATATGACAAAATATTGTACTGATATGCATTTGTTGGTTTATTACATAGTACAAAGATCACAAAAGAAATATCGACTACAGTTAAGGAAAATTTCTTCTTCCCCTCCCCCATCCAAGTTTTATTTGATGCACAAGTATAACGTACTGACTATATTTTTATGTGAATAAAATCTCCTTTGCTGTATTAGTGCTGCTGTATAGGAACAAGTATCCTAAGTGCAATACACCAATAAATACAATGATCCATCGTCTAACGTGGGGGTAGGGGGCGATAACGGCGTGTTGGACAATACCGCGTTGAGCGACATTATGGGAAAAACAAGGTTAGGCGAATGTGGACTTTTATGGAACCCCCGCAATAGCTTAAAATACACATTTTTGGACAACAAATATTTACGCAGTGTTTGTGCAATGATGCTGCTAGCTTCTGCGGCGGGCGAATGAGTAACCCACCCGCGTTTATCCGCGTATATATAAATTTTTCAGCGTCCATCATGTATGCATTTTCGACCGCGTGTCGTCAAAACCGCGGTGTGTAAAACCGCGTTCGGAGAGGGATGACTATAGTCATTTACGCAAAACCACGGCGTATTCCTTATGACTGTCTATTCAATTGCGATTACTTTACGTTCCCAGCGTGTTATCAAAACGCGAAGTTAAAAAAAGACTTCTGCTTCAACACCACGCCACGGGAACGTTTAGAGGGTCATGCTGTCATAGCTAAACGTATGCTAGGCATCCGTAGCTTACAGTCACGCTCCAACCACTTTAACTTCAAAGAAATGTATGGCGGTGACCGCTGGCCAGGAGGTCTGGCTAGTCTCAGAACCAGTCTGAACGTAAAAGCGAAAACTGCAAGCCCACGCCACGAATCGAATCCCGGTCGACGCGGTGTAACCATCGCGGCTCAAAAAGAAACCTTAGCACCGACATGAATAATGCCGATGAGACGTCTGCAACTTTTCTTCTGCCGATGACGTATTTGGACGGACTCCTAACAATGACCCTCCGCACACCTACATAACATTGTCACAGCGGTGAATATTTACAGGAGGTCTTCTGGGTTATGAAACAGAGTCCCAATAGGGCATATTCAAACCTGAAGATGGAGGAGATACGTTCCTTCTCCACCTACCAGACTACAACGTTGCGTCACGTCATAACAAAAACCATCGCAGTACTACGTTCCACAAATCACTTTCGTTCGACAGAATACAAACACAAAGTAATCACATATTTGCATCAGAACACAAACTACTGCCGTATTTTCTTCAAACCAAACCGCGCAACGTCTGCGTATCAAACAATAGTGTACCATAAAAATACGGTAAACAAACAATTCGCACTTTAAGCAAACTGAAATTTCATAATTATACTGTGCCAGGTATTAAAAACGTAAAATTCTTTACAAAGAATACACCTACGCGCTGAGTTCTCAACAAACGGACCCAAAATTTACTTCAAAAGAATTTACCTTCTCCTTTTAGATTGCGGTGACAGGGTTCCTCCTGGGAGTGGCGGCGGGGGCGGCAGCTGGGCGGCCAGATACGTAGGCGGGGGTGCGTAGTGGGGGGGCGTCCCCCCGGTGGTGGCAGCGTACGTGTACATTATCAAAGCGTCATCGCGATACCATAGCAACCACTCCACCAGACAGCAAAATAACAACTGACGCGAGACACAGCCAACACGCACATGTAGCGCGCTGCCAACACCGCCGCACAATATCCACTAGCGCGTAGCCAACGGACACCAAAGAAATGCGCTAGCAACACAAGGCAGGTTGTCAGACAGCTATACAATATTAGCTACCGTGCTGCCAACCGCGACACGGCATAGATGACGGCACTTGCTGCCAACACTGGAGCACGAATCAGAGGAATCGCTGGCGTCACCAATCATGGCGAGAGAAACGCGTACGACACAAGGATTTGCTGTCAAGACAGTCACAAAATACACGCCAATTTTTCACCAACTCTGAGGAGAAAAATGCGTTACTAACGCATGAACTTTGTACCAGCCTCTCAGAGGTGGCAAGCGAACACAGGCCAAATGCGGTGTGATAAACTCCATGGAAAATGGCAGACGAATAATACGACCTCGCGACGAGATAAGCATGCTGGTTGAAGATACATGTTGTGTGTTTAACCTACACTGCAAATTTCATTAACTGCATCAGACATTATTCCGCATTCCTGTCACAATGATGGAGATTCTCGTGTTAACATTTGCACACACATTCAACTGGAAAACAGTCGACTTTGTGTGTGTGTGTGTGTGTGTGTGTGTGCGTGCGTGTGTGGGGGTGGATGGGTGGGTCTGTGGGGAGTTCTGACCGTTTCCTTACTCACAGGAAAATTCAACTGAACAAAACATGAAGGTAACGCCAATGAACGCAAACGGACTATCCAACTTCTGAAAATTCGATTTCCTTCCAAGTTTAATTTACCCCACCGGAGCCGAGGTTGTTGCAACTTCTGTTTAAATTACAATGGTTGCCTGACCCATTCGTACTTCATGTACAAGAATGCTTTCGGATTAGTGGAGTGCATGCTCAGCGTGAGGACCATCCGCATCTATCGGTGAAAACTGTTAACAGCCGAACCAAATAATAGGCAGAATAAAAGAGCTTTCACCATAAACACAAGTCGTTTTAGCATGCATGTCCATGATGCCACCAAATAATAATAACGAAAATAGTGAGTCGAGCGTTCCAGGTATTACATGCGATTCAAACTGAAGCATCGTCACTGATTATGTACATACGGTAAAGGAAAAGCTAGAATCGCTCAGCTGGTCACAAATTTCTCCGCAATTAATTGAACTCAATGGTTCAAACCGTGTTCACAAAAGCCCGCCACTGGTTCCCAAATCGAAACACATAAATCCCCATACCCCGATACTGTGTAGAAAATCCTTGTGGGTGATGTCACATTCCGAGTCAATTTATATCAACAATGATCGACAGCAATCGACAATAATCCATGGTTACCGGGTTGCCCCGGCTGCACAGTTACCAGTTTCAATGGCTTGTTTGGTTTCTTTTGTTACAAAATTTCGGTGCAGTAGCGGATGAATATTATAGCAGCCCGTCACTTGAGATCATATGGCTTGTACTTTAATGTTAACCTCTCATACTGCGCCACGGCCTTCGGCAGAGTTGTCTCTGTGCGAAGTTTAACGCCACGTCATTAAGATATGCGCGGTAGTGGAGGTACAGCTCCACAACTTCTTAGCCTCGATACCAGATACATCAGTTACAAGCTTCACGCAACGGACACATTCCTCCTGGAGAAAAAACATCCCATACCCACTGCACATTGGG
>Ga0209628_10002041_pt1 | contig 13479 bp, 9 predicted proteins | sample TergutCu122P4_FD_187285 | JGI IMG/M metagenome (GOLD analysis project Ga0209628, IMG submission 187285) | Cubitermes ugandensis P4 segment gut microbial communities from Kakamega Forest, Kenya - Cu122 P4 (SPAdes) (version 2) | ecosystem: Host-associated > Arthropoda: Insects > Digestive system >...
AATCGTGGACGTGTCCGCCGTGACGCATTGGGGTTTACCGGTGCCCGGGTCACCGGTACCGGTCGAATTCGTCGCGGATGTCACACCCAGTCCGACCGAAACACCCACCGGGACTCCGACGGGAACCCCAACCGGGACCCCGACTGGGACACCTACAGGCACCCCGACGGGGACCCCCACGGGTGAGCCAACGGGAACCCCGACGGGGACCCCAACTGGGACCCCAACCGGGACACCTACAGGCACCCCGACGGGGACCCCCACGGGTAAGCCAACGGGAACCCCGACGGGGACCCCAACTGGGACCCCAACCGGGACACCTACAGGCACCCCGACGGGGACCCCAACTGGGACTCCGACGGGAACACCAACCGGAACACCAACCGGGACTCCGACGGGAACTCCGACCGGAACCCCGACTGGGACACCTACCGGAACACCAACCGGGACTCCGACGGGAACTCCGACCGGAACTCCGACCGGAACTCCGACCGGAACTCCGACCGGGACTCCCACGGGGACGCCGACTGGGACACCTACCGGAACACCAACCGGGACGCCGACTGGTACCCCGACGGGAACACCAACCGGGACGCCGACGGGGACGCCGACTGGTACCCCGACGGGAACACCAACCGGGACGCCGACGGGGACGCCCACCAGTACCCCGACGGGAACTCCCACTGGGACGCCGACCGGTACCCCGACCAAGGAGCCGACGGCGACCGCGGTTCCGGTGTTTGGCTCGGTGAGTTGTGGCGTGGTGTCGGGTACGGTGTCGTCCGGACCGGGCCTGTCTGCTCCGGTGTCGGTGCAGGTGACGTACCCGTCTGCGCGTGGGCCGAGAACAATCGAGGTACCAGTGTTGAATGGTGCTTGGTCGGTAACCTTGCCGGATGATGCGGTGAGCGGCAACCTGATTCTGGTGGCGCGTGATTCCCGCGACAACCCGTCGGCTCCAGTGACCGTTTCGTTCACCATCGAGGTCCTCGGGGAACAGGGCGGAACCCCTGGTGAGCGCAGATGCGTACCCGATTCGAAGCCGGCCACTCCCGTCCAGCCAGGTACCCCCAACCCGCCCACAGGTACGACCCAGGTCCAAACGGGCGGCTCGGTGGTATCAACCGGCCCTGGCCGGCTGCTGCTGCTGGCCGTACTGACATTGTCAGTGTCCGCAGTGGTAACGGGTGTAGTCGCAAGCCGGCCCCGCAACCGATCTCAATGGCGGGGGCCCGGGCGGCCCTGAGAACTTGGGCCCCCTTGCGGCAGCTAAACCTTGTCCCATAGCGCCGCAAGGGAGCCCAACTCCACCCTCGTGGCCAGTCAAACTCCGACGCTCAGCCACCATTGTTGTTGATCAGATCCTGCCTTCGGCAGGATGACAACGGGAGTCGGCAGGACGTGCAACGTGTGTCATGGGGACGGTACTGTTTTGGCACACATAGACCCCGGTGCCGTTACCTTTCGCCGCCCCCGGTGGAGTTAGTTGCAAAGGAACCTCACAGGAAGTAACCCCCGTGTCAGACACAATCAGTTCACAGCCCGAGGATCCGGGACAGCCGGACGCACACAAGGAACGACGCCCTCTGTCGGTAGTACTAATCGCCCTGGCCGTAGTTGTGGTTCTTGTGGTGGGGACTGTTGTCGTACGTAATATGATTGTACAGCCGCGGTCGCCGGATGTGGCGTGGACGGCATACAGCGGAATTGGTGCCTACGCGACGGCAGTGGCGGTCGCAGATGATGGCAGCGTTTTCGTGGTTGGATCAGTGTATTCTGGTTCAACTTTTTCGCCGCACGAGGCCACGGTGACCAAATTGTCAGCAGCCGGGGAGACGGTGTGGAGGCTCAATGTCCCAAGTACCAACGGCCCCGGTGAATTCCAGATCTCCGGTGTCGCCATCGCTCCCAATGGCAACATCATATTGGTAGGCCAGTGGGAGCCGTGGGAGTCCGCCAGGCCCTCGCAGAAACCTCAACGGGCGGTAATTTACTGCCTGTCACCAGAAGGAACGCTCATCTGGCACCAGACGATCGGGCAAGGCAACGGCCGCTTCGACAGCTTCTACAAAGTGGCTACCTTTGCAGACGATAGCATAGTTGTCGTGGGCCACGTTACTGTCTACAACTCTGACAATGACATGTCCGGCGGAAGCACCGGGCAGAACGTCATTGCGAAGTTCACACCAGAAGGCACGTTGACTTGGTGGAAAACTTCCAGTGACTTGGGCCTGGACGCGGCATTCACCGATGTCGCCGTGGGACCAGACGGGCGAATTCTGGTGTGCGGAGATAAGGAAGACCCGCCAGGGGGATCCGTGGTGGCAAGCTTGACCACAGATGGCGAGACAATCTGGACAGAACACACCGACCAATTTGGATTGACCGCCATTGCAGTGGCTCCGGACGGAAGCATCGTTGTGGGGATAGTCGCTTCAAGCTGGAACAATCCGGGTTTTGTGGCGAAATACACCCACGACGGCGACATGGTGTGGAGCACCAACAACACGACCTGGCCGAAGGACTGGGGCTTGATGCGTGATGTGTCAATAACTCAAGATGGCCATGTCATAGCCGTTGGTGCCAGTTGTCCTGACGGGCAGAAGTACGCCGCTGTCGTGAGCTTCGACCCGGATGGGGCCATCAGTTGGACAAAAACCATTGGCGGCATCCGTCCAATGTCTAGCGAACTCAGGAACGTTGCGGTAGCGCAAGACGGCAGGGTCGTGGCCACCGGCGCCATCTGCATAACGCACGGTTATTGTGCTGATGTCGTAACCATTGAGGCTGGCTGATCCCGGTCCGCCCTGGCCGTGTGCCATGGGGACGTTGCTGTCACACCCGCCCGAACCGTGCCAAGACGTATCAGAACCTTCGGTTCTCCAACTTCGTATACCGTCCCCTTGACACACCGTCCCCTTCGAAACGTGCCAAAAAAGTACCGTCCCCTTGACACACTCCGTGAACCTCGCGCCTTGGCTTACAGGGCGACTTCGGGGCGCACCTGGGCCCAGGGGCGTACGGATTCGAACGCAGCCGCAACACGCAACACCTCATGATCCGCGTGCAGACCGCCCGCGATCTGCAGCCCGACCGGGCGGCCGTCGGCGGTGAAACCACCCGGTACGGTGATCGCCGGCGTCGTCATCATGTTGTACGGGTACGTCAACAGCCAGCCCAGCAACTGGCGTTGCAGGGACTCGCCTTCCAGCCAGGACGGCGCGAACTGCTCCAGCGGGAACGTCGCGGACGCCAAAGTGGGGCTGACAAGGACATCGTACTTGTTCATGAACGCCGAGAACGTGTCCCACATCAGGCCGCGGAAGGCGTCGGCCCGGCCCACGTCCACCCCCGTCAAAGTTTCGGCCTGCCGCATGATCTCGACCAGCTGGTCGTCGACCTGGCCCTTCCACTCGTCCCAGTCGAGCATGTCGTGCTCGGAGGCGAACCCCGGTACCCAGATGCCTTCCCACATCGCCTTCTCCGGGTCACCCCACTCGGGCGTGGCCTCCTCGACCGTCGCACCCAGTTCGGCGAACGCCTCGACCGCCTTGCGGCAGACCTCGACGACCTCCGGATCGACGTACCCGAGACCCAGGTCCGGCGACCAGGCCACCCGCAAACCGGTCAGATCCAGGTTGCGGATCGCCTCGCGGTAGCTGACATCCGATGCCGGCAGCGACAACGGGTCATGTGTGTCGGGCCCGGCGACGACGTCCATCATGAGGGCGGCGTCGGCGACCGTACGGGTGATCGGGCCGTGATAAGCCCACGTGTAGTAGCGGCCGCCAAGAATCGTTTGCGGTACGCGGCCCGTCGACGGCTTCAGCCCGACGACACCGCACAGGGCGGACGGGATGCGTACAGATCCGGCCCCGTCGCTGCCCTCGGCCAGCGGGCCGAGGCCCGTCGCCACGCACGCCGCCGCGCCGCCCGACGACCCGCCGGCGGAATGCCCCGCCTTCCACGGGTTCTGGGTCGGGCCGAACAGGTGGTTGTCCGTACCGCCGTAGTAACCCGATTCCGGTGTGTTCGTCTTGCCGAGGAACAACCCGCCGGCCGCCCGCATCCGCTTGACAAGGACCGCGTCCTCGTCGACGACGTTGTCCTTCAGCGGGATCATGCCGAACGTGAGCGGCAGACCCTTGACAGCGGTCAGATCCTTGATAGTGAAAGGTACGCCGTGCAGCGGACCCAGCTCTTCGCCAGCCTGCTGGCGGCGGTCGAGTTCGGCGGCATCGGCGCGTACCTGCTCGGCGTCGAAATTGATAATCGCGTTGATCTTCGGGTTGATGCGTTCCACTCTCTCGATCATCACGTCGGCCACCTCCGCCGCCGTGATATCACCGGCGCGGATGGCCCCGGCGAGTTCCTCTGCGGTCGCCCATCCGATAGCGTCGCGTTCCATTGTTCCTCCTGGTGTCTATTAGTACGTCATCACTGTGGAAGAAGTAAGGTCCACAGCGACTTGGAGGTCAGACTTTAGCAGGGCGATGTACGGCACACAATGGTTCTGATCAGATGTCCGGGGCGGTGTTCTGTCGTACTGAAAATCCACCGGCGCCGTTGGCTTCAGTAATATCCCGAACCTGGACACGGGGAGGGGCCCTCTGGGAGGGTTCAGGTGTCCACAGACCTGGATGCCGCAGGCCGCAACTGTACGCAATCGACTCAATCAATACGGTATCATACTGGTTGGGGTGAGTTATGCCCTTATCCAGCGCGCGGATCCGGTCGCGACTCACCCCAATTCGACAAGACTGGCGGAGAACGTCGAATTGGGGTGAGTTATGACATGGCGGAACCTAGGGTTTGTGTACGGCTCTTCGCCGGCCAATCGTGACCAGAGCCCCGGTGAGAATCATCAGCAACGCCAGAACCACCGGCAACCCTGGTTGCCCAGAGGATGCCGAACCGCCGGTGCCCACACCTACCTTGTTGGCGTCAGGAGTCTGAGCGCGTACGGTGAACGGAATCTCCACACTGCCCGAAACCGACCCGGCCATCCTCACCACGTGCGACCCCGGCTCCAGGGTCGCGGGAATGATGAAATTGGTGACAGGCAACGTACCATCAGGCTTTGCGGTCAACGTGCCCAGGTCGATCACGGTTGAGTGGATCGTGATCTCGACCGTCTCGCCCGGTACCCAACCGCCGGCCGATATGGTCAGCATGTCGCCGGCCTGTACGGAACTGAGGTTGAGATCAATCGCCGGACCCGGGGATCCCGTGGTGGCACTGGGCGTTGGCGACTGCGGTGACGGGGATGCGGTCTGACCAGGCGTACCGGGGGAACCCGGTGTCGGCGTGGGACTCGCCGTCTGACCAGGTGTCGGACTGGGGCTCACGGTTGGCGTCGGACTCGATGTCGGCGTCGGGTTCACGGTCGGCGTGGGTGGTGCAGTAGGTGTTGTCGTCGGCGGTTGGGTGGGCCCGGCCGTTGGCGTAGGTGTCGGACTCGCTGTCTGCGTCGGCGTCGGTGTCCCGGTGGTCGTCGGACTCGCCGTGGGACTGGGACTTGGTGTCTGCGTCGGGCTCACTGTTTGCGTGGGTGGTGCGGTGGGTGTTGTCGTCGGCGGTTGGGTGGGTCCGGCGGTCTGCGTGGGTGTCGGACTCACTGTCTGTGTAGGCGCGGTCGGCGTTGGGCTCACCGTCTGACTAGGGCTTACCGTTTGCGTTGGCGTGGTCGTCTGCGTGGGTGTCGGACTCACGCCTTGCGTAGGTGTCGTAGCCGTAGGACTTGGCGTCTCAGACGGGCTGGTGACATTGATGCTGTAGTCGCGCTCGTCTTGAGCATATGCGTCGTCAGCGAAGTTGGAAGCCGCGATCGTGAACTCGTACGAACCCGGCTGCGTGGGCGTACCAGAAATCACGCCCGCGTATGGGTCGATATACAGGCCGTCCGGCAGGTCACCGTCGGTCACTTCGAAGTACGGCGCCGGGCTGGCCTTGGCTGTCACGGTAGTCGAGTACGGTGTCCCCACCTCGGCGGGCGGGAGCGGACCGGCGGGAGTTTTCAGTTTCGCCGCGATGTCAGGACCCGCTGGGTCGACGTGGATGGATATCGGGGTTGACGACGACGAGTCTTTCTCACCGTTGTTGTAGGAAGCTTTCAGTGTGAAAGAGTAGTCACCGGCGGTAGTCGGAATGCCAGATATCAACCCTGTCACCGGGTCCAGACCCAAGCCGGCGGGCATGTCGCCGCTGAACGTGAATGTTGCATCCACGTCGGCAGCGGCGGACACGTCAAACAAGTACAAGCTGTCGACCTTCCCCGGCGGGGGCGAGATGTGGATTCCGGGTACGCAGAACAGGACGAAACACAGTGGAGGCTCCGGTGGGCCATCCACACGCAGGGTGTACGTGGCCGACACCGAATGGACTGCCGGGGGGAAGTTGAAGTTCGCCGAGACGGTGAATACGAAATTGCCGGCCTTTATTGGACGCCCCGTCAGGAAGCCCGACCTGGAATCTAGTGTCAGACCGTTCACGTTGGCAGGTGTCATTGTGAAGTCCGTCGGGGCAGGACCATCCGGCGCCCCGTGCTCGGTCACCCCGGCCGGTATCGTGTACGCGTACTCCTTTCCAACATACCCTGTGGGTATTCCACCGGCGGGAACAGTGAGCCCCGAATACCAGAGATTGAGCCGATCAAATGTGTCGTACTTGAAGAACGTTTGCTCGCCGGGCCCGTTTGCGTGTGCCAACAAGTCGGCGAACAAGATGGTACCCTCCTTGGTTCGCAGTTTTGCGGTAGGGTGATACCATTCAAACATGTCGTACGTGCGCTTTTGCTGGTCACCCACTTCCAACGCGGTTGTGATCCCTCGGTTCGGGTTGTCGCGCCCATCGGATAGGTATGGGGCTTGTCCTTGTGTTGCCTGGGTGTACGGCACATAGCGAATCTCGACACCGTACGTGTCGGCTGTGTTCTTGAGACTATCGACCATTTGTTGGTACAAAGTATCCCCTTCCAACTGAAGGCCTACCATGTCCAGCCCGGGCTGGTATGTGGCCAATGAGTTGCACACTGCACGCTTTTCTTCCGAGAGTGCGTTGAAGGGATAGAGGTCGAGCGGGGTGGGCCATGGGCACATGGTGAATGGCTTGGTACCCTCGTAGTTTGACAACAATGGGTAACCCTGGACGAGTATCACCGTGTTGGGGGCCGAGTGTTGGATCACTGTTGTGAGCTGGTTCTTGATCCGGCCCATGGCCGGCCCCATCAAGTCTCTGGTGTCTTGGACGGCGAGTTTAGCATTATCTATTGTCGTGGGCAGAGCCAGCGTAGCTTTGGCGAGCGACGCGAACCCGATGTCGTTGCCTCCCATACCGACCACAATCACTCCCGGTGGCAGCATCTCCCGTTTCTCCCCCGTGGACACCGTGTCTTCATGTACTGTGATCGCCCGGTTTATCTGCGCCTGCAAGGTCTTCGTTCCCGACACGTCTTTGCGGGCCTTGTCGTCGGCCGCTTTGATCTGTTGCAGTCTTTCCGGTGACACACCGGGATAATCGCCCGGATTGAACGCAGATTCGGCCTGGGACGTACTCACCGATCCGGAGTGCGAGTAATCGTCGTACACCATTTGATCGTTGCCCCTAAGGGTCCAATCCTGAAGGAGGTAGGCCAATACGTGGCTCTGATTCTGCGGACTTTGGTACGACCTTGTCTCCTTGAGACCGTCCGTCGCCTTGCCTGCCGTGATATCCTGCGGCCGCCACCCTTTGGCGCCATCACCGACGCCATTCCCGGCCGTGTACGAGTCGCCGAAGACCGTCACGCCCAAAGGATCGAGATAACAGGGATTGGAAAAGATCGCCACGCATTCCCAGCCGGTCGCCTCGCTCCAAGCGCCGCCCGAATAGACCTTAATGGTCTTTTCGTAGCAACCGACACCAATGTTGGTGTACGCCCCCAAAACTATGCTGTTGCCGTATGGCATGTCAGCGATCCATCCGCCGGCTATGGCGCTGTAGAGCGGATTCGAACCAGCTATTATGATGGTGTCCGGACCGATGGGCATCCCGGCTTGGAGGCAGGCCACCGAGGCATTGTAGTCAAAGCCGTACGGTATCTCAAATGGAACCCATCTGTTCTTGCTGTAATCATAGGGATCCTGAGTACGATTTGAGCTGTCCTTCGCGATTTCCGTCGTGCATGCAAGAGTCTCGAGCGGTTGCATCTTCGGCTTGGCAGGTGTCGCGTCGCCCATGCGGTACGCATTGATCTCCTGAATGATTTGCAGTGCCTTCATGTCAAGTGGTGGCGCACTGGTTGCGGGCGCGACCCATGAACCCACCATCCCGATCACTAGACTAATTGCTGAAATGGCGGCCAACAGTCTTGCCCGCCTGTGTGACGCGGCTGGCCGCGCCTTGAATGGTTGGTCGTTTGAACCCCCAAAAACTGAAACCTTCATGGTTCCTCCCCTGAAACAGGACACGCCCACTAAATGCACCAGTGTTTCTGATTTCCCCTGCGTGTCTGTCCGTACACTACATCACCAACTCCCGGGAAAGCAAGGGGTTGATCTGCGATTCTTTCCGGGCACCCGTCAATACCTGGTGGCGAAGGGGAAAATACCGAGTTGACATCTCAGTGTAAAGCGTGGTCTAATTGCGTCTAGCTCAATTATCAGGGGAAACTGAAGGGGAAATTATGAGCATCAGGGGATCAATTCCTGCGCGCGTTGGTGCGCAATCATCAACACTGGCATCATCAATTCATGTTGCCTTTAAGTCTGTGGTCCTACTGGCCGCAGTCGCTATGACCGTCGCGTTCAACCTCGGTTCAACGGCATCGGCCGCGCCGCCGACTCCCGGTCCTGACGAGGTGGCCCTCGTCTTTCCGGCCAACGGTGACCTGCAACCGGATGGTTCTCAAGCATACCCAACGGATGTTGTTCTCCAGCTGACCGAGGGCGGACCGGGCGGGCAGGACATCGTTGGCTCGTGGTCACAATGCACGGTTGCCTCAGACGGTAACTGTACTTTCATTGTGCCCGTTTCCTACCTGCCAGCCCGGGGCAGCGAATTCTCCGTACGACTGGTGTCTGGCGGGTCACAGGGGTTCGCCCTGACTAGGGCCACTTCGGTAGTTGCCGGGAGCAGCAGTGGTGCCCAGACCAAGACAGCTAGCCCGGTTGCACTGTCCCGGCCCAATCCTGCACTGCCCGCCACATGCGGGTCCTTAAAGATCGCTTTCGTCGCCGATCTGTCCTCGTCAATGGAAGGGGCTAGTCTTGCCTCCCTGAAAACAACTACCAAGAAGTACGTGGACGCGCTTGTAGGGACCCGTACCGAAATCGCGCTGTTCACATTCTCTACCTTGTCGCCGGCAGACACGGCGACAAACCAGAACCGCCCGCTCACGTCCGTGCAGACCCAGACGGGAGCAGAACAGGTGAAGAGCTGGATAGACGGGTGGCTTGCGTATGGCATGACGCGCTGGAACCAGCCGTTGGTGAGGGTGGCCGAGTACGGGACGACTTTCGACCTGGTGATCTTTGTTACCGACGGTGGTCCCACCAGTGATTCAGATGTGAACGCGGCCGCCGCCAACGCCGTGAAACTCATGGGAACCAGAATCGTTGTCACATTGGTCGGCACCGTGTCCGATTACGTGTCGACGATAGCCGGCCCCGTCCATGGCGACCCTGATGTCGCCAAGAATGATTACTTCGAAACGGACTGGGCCCAGTTCGGTACGTTACTGGGGCAACTGGCCACGGTGTGCCCGGGCATCGACGAGTGGCCGGTCACGGTCCAGTATGTTGACGACGCCACGGGTACGGAGATCACTGGCGCGCCCGCAGCCACGAGCCTCAAGGGCAAGGCCGGTGACCCGGTTGGTTTCACGGAAGCGATGGCCAGGGCCGGTGTCCCAGAGGGGTACGACTTTGTGTCACTCGACAACGTGGACACCTTCAGCGCCGACCCCCAAGCCAATCAAGTGATCAAGGTTCACGTGGTCAGGGCGGTCGTCGCGCCAAGTCCGACGCCACCACCGGCTGACGCGGTAAAACCAGCAGCTCCGGCAGCGGCGACCCCCCAGGTCCAAACTGGTGGCAGTGTGGTTTCAGCGGCTGGCCATGGTTGGTTGCCGTTGTACGTGTCGGTACTGGTGTTGTCGGTGGCGGCCGCCGCCCGGCGCCGGGTTGTCTGAAGGCCCGTTTGGGTCAAGTAGAATTTGGCATTTCGGGAAGAACCGTTGACATCTTCCGGTACATCGTGATCTAATTGCGTCTAGCTCAATCATCAGGGGAAACTGAAGGGGAAATCATGAGCACCAGGGGGTTTATTACTGCACGCGTCGGCGCACGACCACGAACGCCGTCATCGTCAATCCATATTGCGTTCAGGTCTGCGGTCATCGCGCTCGCGGTGGCCCTGACCACCGGGCTCGGCCTGGGTCCGGCTTCCGCGGCGCCGGTTCCGGGCCCGGATGAGGCCGCTTTGGTTTTCCGGGTCAGCGGTGACCTCCAACCGGATGGTACGAGGAAGTATCCCACCGATGTCGTACTGCAACTGGTCACCGGTGACTGGGTTCCGACCACGCAGAGTTGGGTGCTGCGTTGGTATCAGGGACCTGACGTGGTCGGCCCGTGGTCGCAATGCACGGTGGCCGCCGACGGTACCTGCACATTCATTGCTCCTGTTGCCGACCTGTTGGCGCAGGACACCGATTTTTCCGCGCGACTCGTTTCCGGCGGGTCCCAACAGTTGACCTTGTTTGGTGTCAGTACGGTCGCCATCGACGCCAACAGCGGCGGCAAGGTGATCAAACCGTCGGTGGGTTTTGCCTTGTACCGCCCCAATCCTGTCCTGCCGGCCACCTGTGGTACGGATGGGTTAAAGGTCGCTTTCGTCATCGACCGGCGCGGGGTGATGGACGATGCCGCGGTCCAGTCGCTCAAGACAAGCGTCAATCAGTATGTCGACGGGTTTGCCGGGACCCGTACCGAAATCGCCGTGTTCACCTTCTCCTACACCGCGCCGGTGAACGTGGATTTCCCGCTCACATCCGTACGTACACAGGCCGGCGCCGACCAGGTGAAGGATTGGATCACCGGGCGGACCGAGTTCAGGGGCGCGAATTGGAACAACGAGTTTGCCCATGTGGCTAATTCAGGTACGGTCTTCGACGTGGTGTTTTTCATCACCGACGCCCACTCGATGTCGTACTGGGATGACAACGCAGCCGCCGCCAACGCGGTCAAGGCGAAGGGAACCAGAATCGTACCCCTGTTGATTGATGCATTCAGTGACGATACCACTGAGGCGATATCGGGACGGGTTCACGACGACCCGGACGTGACCAAGAACGATTACTTCTTCAATGACTGGACGCAGTTCGACGGCGTGATCGGCCACCTGACAAGCATCTGCCGGGCCGACGAACAGTGGCCGATGACGGTCCGGTACGTTGACGATGCCACCGGGGCGGTCATCCCGGATGCTCCCGGCGCGACGACTCTCACGGGCAAAGCCGGCGACCCGGTCGGGTTCACGGAAGCGATGGCCAAGGCGGGTGTGCCGGCGGGGTACGTGTTTGTCTCCCTCGAAAACGTCGGGTTCTTCGGCGGGGAGCCGGGAGTTGAACAAGTAATTACGGTTCACGTGGCCAAGGCGCCGGAGCCGCCCTTTGTCGCACCCAATCCGCCATGGCCCGCCGACTGCGGTCCGTTGAAGATCGCCTTCGTCGTCGATGTCTCCCGGACCATGGGCAGTGACTACGGCCTGGCCACCGCGAAGCCGATAGCGAGCCAGTATGTGGATTCCCTTGCCGGTACGGAAGCCGAAATCGCCTTGTTCACCATCGCCAACACCTCGCCCGCGACCTCGCCTCCCAATGGAGCGGAGAACGCGAACCGCCCGCTCACATCCGTACAGACGCAGGCGGGCGCCGACCAGGTCAAGGCCTGGATAAGCGGGTTGACATCCACCATCTATGCCTCGGCATGGAACCTGGCGCTGGAGGAAGTCGCCAACTACGGTACGGATTTCGACGCGGTGATCTTCTTCACCAACGGCGAAAAGAACACCACCCTGGCCAGCGCGGCCGGCGCCGCCAATACGGTCAAGGCACAGGGGACTAGAATCATTGGTGTTTTGGTCAAGCCTTTGTATACCGATACGCTGCCCCTGATTTCCGGGCCGGTCCACGGCGACCCGGATGTGGCCAAGAACGATTACTTCGAGGCCGACTGGGCGCAATTGGGTGTGTTGCTGGGCCAACTGGGTGCCGATTGCCCGGTCATCGAGCCGACGCCCACGCCAACCCCGACACCAACGCCAACCCCGACACCCACACCTACGCCAACGCCGACTCCCACGCCTACGCCAACGCCTACGCCAAGTCCGACACCCACGCCGACGCCGACGCCGACACCCACGCCGACGCCGACGCCCACGCCGATCCCGACACCCACGCTGACGCCGACTCCTACACCGATCCCGACGCCCACGCCGACGCCGACTCCTACACCGATCCCGACACCCACGCCGACGCCGACTCCTACCCCGACGCAACCGCCGGTTGAGGAAGCGACTCCGACTCCAACGCCGCCACCGGCGGATAAGCCGACGCCGACTCCCACTCCGACACCCGCGGTTGCATCGACCCCACCCGTACCTCCGGCAGCAGCGGGTCCGCAGGTTCAGACCGGCGGGAGTGTGGTCTCACCGGCCGGCCATGGTTGGTTGTCGTTGTGCGTGTCGGTACTTGTGTTCTCGGGGCTGTTGACAGTGGCCGCGACCAGGCGCCGGGGGCGCCACATGTGACTTTACGGCGGATCCGCCAGTGGGACGGGGCCTTCTTCGCATCTCGGGCCCGCTCCCACCTGCCCTGACTGTGGGGTTGGTGCTCATCATGGGCATCAACCCCGCGGTTGGCGGGGACGGATGAGCAGGGTACGCACCCGGCGGGGCTAATGTGCTCCAATTCCGGCTCCGGAACCCCGTACTGAAGAATTGGAGCAGATTGGCGCACCGTACAGACCCGAATCTTGGTGCCAACCCGCTCCAATCTTGTGAACGGGCTGGTCAGACCCAAGATTGGAGCAGGTTGCCGCGCGCCAGGAGGCGGGTGCTGGTTCTTGGCCGCATGGGTTCTGAGGCCTACAGTCCGGGCGAGAGGCGCGTCGGTGCCGATGGTTCGCCCGACCGTACGAAATCGGGGGCACCACAACGATGGGGCGAAGGAACGTACCCTCCTGGGCCGAAAAGTCGACCGTTAGTTCTCCCGATCAGTGTTACGACCCATTACAAGCGACGATGGGGCGAACAACCGGTCGGAGGGCCGGTCACAACTCACCTCAATCCCAAGGTCTCGGCGCGTTTCTTGGAATAGAGGTGAGTTGTGTACGCTCCAGCCGCCGCCAGAGGGTCATAACTCACCTCAATCCGGAAGATCGTCGGGAAATGGTCTGATTGAGGTGAGTTGTGTCAGTTCGAGGCACACACTCCTTTAAGAGA
>Ga0209628_10002043_pt1 | contig 13473 bp, 12 predicted proteins | sample TergutCu122P4_FD_187285 | JGI IMG/M metagenome (GOLD analysis project Ga0209628, IMG submission 187285) | Cubitermes ugandensis P4 segment gut microbial communities from Kakamega Forest, Kenya - Cu122 P4 (SPAdes) (version 2) | ecosystem: Host-associated > Arthropoda: Insects > Digestive system...
TCGTGTGCCAGGAGTAAAGTGTAGGCCTACTGGGAGGTTCCTTGCGATACTTAGTGCGAAAGTTCCTTTGCACTTGTGTAGCAGACTTCGTTTCTTCGAACCAAAACACACAACTGGCACGCTCTGCACATGTGAAAGTAGCCATCTTGATTTCAAATGCGGGAGCGCTCGCGGTGGCGGTATTGGGTATTACAGTACCACGTGCATGAAAGGTATCGTGTATGTGGACATGCTCATTGGACTTTGGCGTAGGGGTGAGGGTGGAGATACCGTAAAGAAGGAATCGAAAAAAAAGGTCGAAACAGTTGCGAATAACTATCCCAGGTAAAACTTGGTGTGTTTTGCTACATTTTGACAGTTCAAAACCTTGTGTATGTTCTCTGTATAGATTTTTATAAGCTTTCAAAGTTGTAAAGCTCTTTTTGAAACACCCTCTATATATATAAATTACAATGATAATGGAATCGATTACACTTAATGGTGGGGACACCCACGTGATATCACATCCCCTTCCTGCATTCAATCAGCCGCTTTTCCCCACAACTCTCCTTCCTCTGTCTGCATACACATCCACGCAGACAACCCTGATAACGGTCGGTTAACCGTCATGGTACCACTATCTCGCCCCTCTATCTCTGTCTCACTGATTAAACGACCCGTTAAAGGTCTCAACAATCAAAAATTATACAGCAAGCCACGCCCACCGATTTGTCAACTGGCCGACGAAAGACCAGAAAAGCAGGAGGCGAACACAAAAAACGGAGGCGATTCTGACCAACAATAGGCATTCTCTCCTGCCCCCTTTAGTTTGTATGTCAACGACATGCCCTCACCATCCCACCACGTCGAGTTAGCCCTCTACGCGAAAGACACGGCCTTCATAACCACGTCACGCAAGCCGACGCCGCTCTTCAGCTACCTGGAGTCATAACTCAACGACCTTCTGCGGTGTTTCAGTGAATGGAGAATCCCCATTAAAGTGTCTAAGAGCACCGCGATAATACTCGACCGTGCAGGACGGTGTTTCATCCAGCCCCTAACAGTTACACTCCTCGTGGAACCAATCGAATGGGTCGACACCACTCGATATCTGGGGTAAACCCTAGATAAAGATATCACCTGGTCGCCTCACAAAGATCAGGATAGAAAGAAGACCGTCCAGAGAATGGGCATGCTGATTCCCCTCCTGAATAGGAAGAGTGATCTCTCTGTCAGGAACGGAAACCTATTTAAGCAGCTCATCCGACACATGATGGATTATGCGTACCCCGCGGGGAGGTCCGACGCCCGATACATTGTCCGGAAGCTACAGGTGTTACAATCCAAATGTCTTCGCCTTCCTACTGGTGCCCTCTGATATGTAACAGGCAGATACACGAGAATCAGGGTGTTCCGCTCTATACCGTCCACAGCAGAGCCATACCTGCAAGCTTTCGTTCACAGTTGGCTGATGTGTGGAAACACATAGTATGGAAACTCTGTAGATACTTACGTTGTCCGAAGGTTGACCACGTAACCTGACGCGAAAGATAGGGACGGCAGGGGCCAGCAGGGCAGTCGAGGACATCGCCCGCAATGACCAAGTCGAGTAAATGAATCGCGTTCGGATCAGCCAAGCGCCTTCAACTACACTGAGATTTTCCCTGATTTTCCTCGCGCTGTAAGGCAAATGCCAGGGTAAAAGATCCAAAGTCGGGGCACGGCCCGCACTCCCTCCCCCACCCACACCGCCCTGGCGTGGCGGCTTCAACTAGGCGCCTAAAAAAGTCGCAAACCTGCAGTTTGCGACTTGGCCAGTCTGGGCAGACAGCCAACCAAGCAAAGTTTATCCTTCCCATTATTAGTCCAGTGTCACCCAGGCACTAGTCCTTGTCTAGATAAGTCAACGCCCTCAACCTGACTTCAAAATCGTTACCGTAACCATATTCCCCTGTTAGAGTTAAGGTGTCTGTTAGTGGCCCAGCCATGCGATCACACGCAGATATGGCTAACAGAACTATGGCTTGGCTTGGGAACATTCGGCATTCTAAAGGAGTAATTTGCCGGTAACACTTCTAAAAGGACTAAGATGCAAGAATAATCAGAATTCGACTCATCAACAGAATTACAAGCCGCTACACCAAGAGAGAAGAAACGGCCTGCTAAGGAGAGATATTGCCGTAACGTATATGGAATAATATTGTCGTGACGTAAAATGAATAATATTCTCTTCACGTAACTGGAGAGATATTGTCGTGACGTAAAAGGAATAATATCTTTACGGTGAACTGCGTGACCAAGACTCTGTTAAATACTGTTATGTGTCATAATGTTGAGCCGTCCTCCAGCATATCCACATATATTGGAGACACCTGAAGTAATACGTATGACTGACAAGACGTGATAATAATCGGCAAGACCTTCTATTAACGCGTTTTATTGACGGCTTTTCCGCACGATGGAACAAGCCAATGAGATTCACAGAGCAGAAGTGAACCGAGACGCTGTACGCCTGCCACCCTTCTGGCCCGATCGACCCGCCATCTGTTTCGCCCAAGCCGAGGCGCAATTCCAGCTAGCGGACATCACGCGTCCCCAAACCAAATTTAACTACGTGGTATCCCAAATCAACCACCAAGCGGCCGATGTGGGAGACATCATAACTTCACCGCCGGAGTATCGACCCCACGGTCGGCTGAAGGTAGAGCTGGTGCGCCGGTTGTCCACCTCACGTGAACAACACTTGAGACAGCTCCTCTCACATGAGGAAATAGGTGAGCGGAAGCCGTCACACTTCCTCCGGAGTTCAGGGGTCTAGTACCAGACGTCCCGGACTACTTCCATCGTACCATCTGTACCAGCCGTCTAACTACATAAGAGCAGGCGATACATGCCGGCCAGACTGAGAGCAGCCTGGATTTGACCTCCCAAATCGCAGACAAAAACTGCGAAGTCAGCAGCCAGTGTACTACAGCGAGCATCTCCCTTGAGACACCCGACAACACAGCCGGGTTGCTCGAGCGCATCGAGAAGCTCACGCACCAGGTTGTATCACTGCGGACATCAAAGTCCCGCACACACTCGCGCTCCAGGAGCCGCATCCGCAGCACCTTCGACTACCATTCGGCATCCCGCGAAATCCGCTGGTACCATTGGAATTTCGGGGACCAGGCCCAAAAATGCGCCCCACCGTGCTCCCACCAGTATAGGAAACACCGCGATCAGTGGGACTCCCGCCAGCAGGAAAACTCCTCCAGCGGACGTTAATGGTGGCTAACGTCTGCACCACCAGCTCCGGCCGCCTCTTCCTCATAGATTGCATCTCCAAACACCAATACATGGTGGACACGGGTTGAGACCCATGCGTCTTCCCACGTAAGCTCATGCCTGGACGCAAAGATCGCAGACTACACCCTAAACGCCGCCAACGGTACCGCCATCCCCACGTAGGGTAGATCGCACGTAACCTGAAAATGAAACTAAGCCGTAACTTCACATGGCGTTTCGTGGAGCTGACGTGCAGGTACCCATCATAGGTGCGAAACTGCTCGCACACTACGGGTTCCTGGTGAACTGCACACACAACCTAAAGTTCAACGGGGTCACATCGCTGTCCACGCCAGGCCTCATCGCACCACCATACGTCCCCAGTGTAAAGGTTAGCATAGGAGGCCCGCCCCCAACAGCCCCCTAGGAGTTCAGGATTTCATTAAAACTACGGGGATAAATCGAGAGGTGCGACACAACACCACGCACAACATTCATACAACACTCGTCCCGCCAGTTGCCGTCCGCCCGCGCCATCTTGCCCCAGACCGCTTGGCCGCAGCCAAGGCCGAGTTCAACGCCATGCTGCAGGATGGTACAGCCCGACACTCTAAAGGACCATGGTCATCCGCCCTGCGTCACGTGCCCAAGGACAGCGGTTTCAGACTCTGTGGAGACTAACGAGTACTCAAAGCTCGCAATATACCTGACAGGTGCCAAGTCCCACACATTCAAGATTACTCCCACCGCCTTCCTGCTGCACTATTTTTTCGAAAATTGTTCTCGTAAAGGCTCACCATTCAATTCTTGTCCACCCTGACGACATAAAAAAGGACAACTATCACCACAACTTTCGGTCTTTCGATTTCCTTCACATGTCCATCGGCCTGCGAAACGCCGCCAAAACTTTCCAACACTTCTTGGAAGATATTCTCAAAGATTTGGATTTCCGTTTCGCCTATTTAGACGACATCCTTGTCTTTAGCCATTCCCTTCAAAAACACGATCAACATATCCATACCCTCTGCACTAAACTTCGACCCTACGGGATCCTCCTAAACACTTCCAAATGCGTCTTTCGTGTCCCCGAAATGTGATTTATGGGATAAGAAATTTCAGCAACTGGATCACAGCCCCTCCCAGAACGCGTCGCAGATCTTCAATCCTGCCCCCTCCCAAAACAGACAACTTCGACGTTTCTTGGGAATGCTAAATTTCTATCCGCGTTTCCTTCCCCACGCAGCCTCCCTTTAAACCCCTCTCCACGACGTCCTATCCGGACCCAGGATCAAAGGTCCCATTCTATCACATGGACCGACGCACTCCACACTAACTTCAACGAGAATTAAGACAAGCCTGTCTCGAGCCGCTCTCTTGGCTCACCCAGATCCATCCGCTCCAGTCGACCTAGCCATGGACGCTTCAACTACCGTCATGGGTGCCGTCCACCAATAGCGGGTGCAAGACGTCTGGCAGCACGTCGCCTTCTTCTCCAAGAAGCTGAGTCCGGCGCAGGAAAAATAGTGCGTACAACACCGGAGCTCCTGGAGATTTAAGAGGCTGTGAAATACTTCCGTCACATGCCGGTGGCCCGGCATTTCACCATCCTGACGGAACACAACCCACTCATAATCGCCTTCCACCAGAAGAGGGACATATGCTCACAACGCCCATTCGACCACCTAGACTTCATCTCTCAATTTACAACCGACATCCGCCATATATCCGGCCAAGAAAACATCGTCGCCGACGCACTTTCCAGGCTTGAGGCAATCACGGCGCCAGTGAGACATGACTCGCTTGCCGCTGCCCAGGCCGACGATGACGAACTGCGGACGCTTCTGGAGAGTAGCACAACACTAAAACAAAAACGTCCTCATCCCTCGGTCTTCCAAGTGGTCTCTTTCCTTCAGGATTCCCCAACAAAACCCTGTATACGCATGTATTCTAACCCATACGTGCTACATGACCCGCTAATCTTGTTCCTCTCAATTTAATAACCCGAATATTGGGTGAGAAGTACAGATCATTAGGCTCACGTGGTTTTCTCCATTCCCGTTACCTCCTCACTCCTATGAACAAACAATACAACTAATAACCTACCGAATTTTTTCGCATTGGAACTACAATTTACTCCAGTTGGCAGTTACATAGGCAGTGTCGGTGTACGTCTTTATAAAGAACTGCAAGACTCATTGTCTTGCAGCAAATTCTTTTGCACATGAAGCCATTTCAGTGTTACACATTATCATCTTTAATTACTCAATGGAACTTACCATCCCTACTATATGTCAAAACGACGATGCCTTTACTCTGTTCCTACGTCACTTCGCTAATATTTTATGAGTCAATAATCCAACCTCCTTTTTTGGGACTTCATCCATCGTATCAATTAAACAACGGCGTTTCAGAAGTTGGCTCTTTTCTGTCTATAAAAGCTATTCTCAATCACTGAGTGCCATAGAAACACTCAAATTTAGATTACGCGCTTATTTGGCTGAAGATCAATGGAGCCCTGAAATCTGAAACATCCTGTTTGTTACAAAATTAAGACAATTAAAAAAGTCTCCCCCCCCAAAAAAAATTGTCAATGAGTCATACCCATTCTTCTCCACCACCCTACCACTCATAATGACATTAAAAATATCAATCATCAAAATTATTATAAACTGACTCAATACGCTCCTTAGGCAATATACCATAATATTTCACATTACAGTTTCTCAAACATATTCCTGCTCAGTTCAAAATATAACGTAGAGTTTATTCATTTTTCACATTCCTTTACATCCCTAGATGTAGAAATAGTCACATAAAATACAAAAATGCACAATAGTAACAAATATTTATTGACTAACACATGTAGTTGGGTAGTAATAAACAGTGACTGATTGGATGGAGAAGCCAGGAATATTAAGATTAACTGAATTACAGAGGAATAGTGTACTGTCTGCAGACATGTTATTTTAACAATACGTACTTTTCCCACCAACTGCACACACACAATATTTCATATTTTGCCTTGTCAAACAAACCGAAAAACGAGATCCAAAATACTTGCCGGTTACAGACATTATCAGTATAAATACACATTTTAGGGTCACGAACACATATCATTACATGACACAGACAGCCACACACTCAAAACAAAACACAAATCACGTAGCAATAAATGGTTAAATCTGACTTATTAAATTATATACTTGCATAGCAGTCAAGAATACTAATGGAAATACAGGGGGAAATTATATATTCTGTATGGAAATGGTACCAGAGGATCACAGTTCCTAGTATTCCTACAATCAAAACCATGGCTCTAGGGAGATTGTGTGTGTTTCATTCCACTTTTCATAAAGAACACAAAACATTACACAAACTCCTCCATGTTATATTTATATAACACAACAATTTATGTTTTACATGTGCTATTTTGTACAAACATCCATATGATGTAACCAACTGGTTATAACTTAGTTTATTCTTATATGTATCTGTCTGTGCGAATAAATGATACATGCAACAGAAATATCCTTAACTGGAGCAAATTTGTTCCAGTGTTTCCACAGCACCTTAGCAGTGACACTCACAACCAAACATCACATGTTCCATCTCAGTAATGAAACTACAATAACTACAAATATATAAACACCTTAGAAATGTAAATTTCCATATCTCTTGGTCCACAAACAAACATATAATCACTACTGTTATATACATTACACATATGCATGATTTTTACCATTTGAATGATTTAGACACATACATATACACAAAGATGAAGGACATTCTTGTCTCCTCACAACCCCTGATGCTGTTTGGAAACAAGAGTTCTATCTGAATTTAAATTACTGTAAACAGTCAAATTCCATTACTGTCACAGTGTACAAAATGATCAGCATTACTCACAAGCACATGCTGTGCTCCCCAGATGGTCAGCTACAAATAATTACCATATTTCTCATCCCACAAGATGCACTTTTTTCCCTGAAAAACGTGACCTAAATTCGACCTTTGTCTTACACGCTGAGGGTAAGTATTAATGCCAATCTTATAAATACCCGTACATCTATTATACAACATCTTTAAAGTGATAGTGAAATTTGCTTCCAAATTACGAGATCTGGCATCACTGCTTGGGTAACGGCTTACTTTCTTATCCAGGGATTTACCCCAATGTATAAATTTCATGACATGTGATTCTGGGTATTTACCCTTCTGCAGTAGCAAAGTGTTGTCAAGTGTATTTCAAGTGCGTTACACGTTACTTAAATTATATCTGTTTTGTGTGTATTTATGTTTTTACAAACAGTGATTAAAGAGTTAAATTTAAAGTTTAAAATCAAAGAACACCCCCATGGGATCAAAAGAGAGAAGACTAACTTATAGTATTGCATTAAATATTGAAGTATTGAATTAAGTTGAAAAACATGGAAACCGGGCAGCTGAAAGGCATTTTGGCTCACCTCCGACAGAGGTGATGATATGAGAATGGAGGAGGCAAAGGAAAGATTTAATCAAAGCAGATAAGAATTAACAAAAATTTACATTCATGTGCTCCTAAATGGCCAAAACTTGAAGAATACATTAAGAACTGGATAACAGAACACAGGAAGAATAGAATTGCTGTTTTTAGGAAAATTATTTTAATTTAAGTCAGAAGACTAGCCATTGGAATGTCTATTACTGATTTTCCTGGAACGACTTCTTGGTGTGAAAGATTTATGAGAAGAAATGGCCTGTGTATGCATACTAAAACTACAGTAGCGCAAAAACTGCCCAGTGAGTATGAAAGAAAGAAAGATTGTGGAATTCCATAAATATGTCATATACATGAGAAAGAAGCTCTGTTTTGAGATAGGACAATTAGGGAACATGGTTTGAGGTACCTTTGATGTTTGATGTTCCATCAAATAAAACAGTGGATGTTAAAGGTGCAAAGATAATTATGATAAAGACTTCTGGTAATGAGAAGAACCATTACACTGGTGTTCTTTTGTGCTGTGCTGATGCCACAAAGCTTCCAACTTTATTAATCTTTAAAAAACACGCTGCCTAAAGATGTAATTTAACATGGGATTTTCGTTCATGTTCATTCTAAAGGATAGATGGATGGAGAAGGAATGAAGCTGTGATTAGAGAAAGTGTGGTCCAAGCATCCAGGAAGTCTTCTTAAAAAACCATCTTTATTAGTGCGTTTTCAGTTCAAGGCATATGACAGAATCAACAAAAATCCTTGCATCTAAACTGAAATCGCATCTCGCAATAATTCCTGGTGGATTAACTAGTCAAATACAGCCCCTGGACATTTCACTTCAAAAACCGTTCAAGGGATTTATGCATGAGGAATGGGAAAAGGGGACTGAGGAACCAACTCATCACGTTACACCAGCGTGAAAAGTTCAATGGCCTTCGATTTCTAATGTATGCAAGTGGGTGAAAAACACCTGGCAGCGAGTTAAAAGTGAGACTATTGTAAAGTCTTTAAAAAAAAGTGGCATTAGCAATGCACTAGATGGAAGTGAAGATGACCTTTTATATGGAGAAAGTGATGCATGAAATGAAAACAAGATGATTTTAGTGGCAGTGACGATTTTCTGGGTTTCTATGGTGAATAAATTATATCATGTTTGCTAATTTTGTTATGTAACAATCCCGTTTTCTTCAAATAAATTACTAAAATTAAAATGCATTCATCATTACTTTTTTCTAAAACTTCTAACCAAAAAATCAAAGTGTGTCTTGCGTCTTATTGGCCGGGGAAATACGGTAGTTATATTTCACTGCTTGTAGCTGAGGTATTTTTCCTTCTATTACATTATTCATCCTGGGACAACAAATTTTAATATGTTTGTTTTACAGTAGATAAAGACATACCCAAAACATACTTCTGCAGTTATATACACACTAATAATTCTGAACAATTAATTTTGTCATAAATGAAGTCTGTTACCAAGAAGACTGTAATTTTGGATATGCAGACATGTACTTTATACATACACATAGGTAAGATGGAGTTCTGAAAAGCACATCATAAATTTTGTGACACAACATAACTTCAGGAGTGATGTAACACATGCATACACTCTACAACAAAATAACCCTGCATATTATGGTATTTGTCTCACAGCATGATGGGATTATACACATCTTGGCAGTAAGAGCCTCAGTTCAAACTTGATGGCCAAACACGACTATCAAGTTGAACTTGGTCTGTGTTGAAACACTTCATACAGAAGAGCTCCTTTAAAGGCTCAAACACACGAAAATGGAAAATATGTATATTTTCAGGGCTTCATTCTCTGACAACCCTGGTACCGACATTTTTCTGCCCTTGTTTTGCTCATACTGGGCCACAGCCTAATTTTACACCTCCACCAAAACCATGCGGCGTCCCTTTCACTTGCACCAACCAAATCCAAAATGCCAGTGAAGCTTGTGTCGGTGTTAACAAAAATTTTTTTAACAAAACGTGATTTATTACAAATGGCACACAAGCAAGTACACTAACCCACATTCAAATCACTATGCACATTTGCAAAATTGTGAAGAGCGACTATTACCTTCACGATTTCCGTCAATCCGAATGGAACGATTCTGGTTACACTTGATGGAATTTCATGAAATTTTATGTTTGAGGATTTGTTGAAAAAATATCACAGATTTAAAGCCAAAACTTTTTACAACTGATATCTACAGAGTAATAAATTACAAACTTAAAACTTCCACTAATGCTATTGTTCACATTGTGTGTGCAACTAATAAATCACAAGATATATTTACATATACTTCTGATATAGTATGATTCCTCCCTTTTGGGGGGGGGGGGATATACCAATCAAAAATACCCTCAAAAACACAAATACAAAATTAAAAAAACAGACTCTTACACATACACTGAAATAAAAACCCATATTAAGACTCCTTACTCAACATCAAATACAAACAAAATTAACCCAACCAGCAGTATGGACCTCCAGACTCCCCCAGGCCCACTGCATTTTACTTTCGCTCCACCTTCTGTATCACACAAGTTACACACACTTACAGTTCCTTCCATGCAATTTCATACTAAGCACAATGGATTTCAGCAGTTAGCCTACTGGTTGGTGACGATTTGCGTGATCCTCAGTAACATAGTGCTTTTTGAAATGGGTTCAAAAAATTAAGATATTCTTGGTTTCACAAGAAATCATTGCAATGTTATCACCAATAACAAGCACCTTCCATATGACAGTTCTTGTACTGCAAAACCCTATTTGTACAGTTAATTTCATACCTAAAACAAACTGAAACTTCAGTACACGTATCCTAGAAACATGGAGGATTCAAATGTTTATAAACCACGGAAATCACTTTACCCAAAATTAACAAACTGTTTATTGCTGACACCACAGATCTACGGACATTAATCACTATGTAAGTGAAGATGTATCTTCAGTTGAACCCGCAGCCTAGAAGCTTATTTACACACATCACAGTGACAGTGACATGGATACTCTCCAGGTGTGCTTTGATATGCCTTCAAAAAACATGTGTAAGTGAATATTTTACTGCATAGATCACAGATGTATGGACATGTACCACTAAGCATAATTATGTAAGTGAGGTATGCTCACGTGCTTCCATATATAAATGTTGACTCAATGTTTTTTATTACGCACATCACACGCATACTGACGCTAGCGACTATGTATAACCTGGTGTGTCTTCATGTGAGACTTTTGAGTGAATGTTTTATTACACACATCACAGGCATGAGGACGCTGGCCACTATGTATAACCTGGTGTCGCTTCAAGATACCCTTTAGACGGAATGTATTATTACACACATCACAGGCATACGGCCGTTCGCCACTATGTGTAATCTGATGGGTCTTCACATTAGACTTCCAACTGAACGTTTTATTACACACATCACAGGCATGAGGACGCTGGCCACTATGATTAAGCTGGTGTGTCTTCCAGTTACCCTTTTGACTGAATGTTTTATTACACACATCACAGGCATAAGGACGCTGGCCACTATGTGTAAGCTGGTGTTGCGTCAAGGTACCTTTTCGAGGGAACGTTTTATGACACACATCACAGGCATAAGGTCGTTGGCCACTATGTGTAAGCAGATGATTCTTTATATCAGACTTCTGATAGAAACTTTTATTACATACAACACAGACATAAGGACGCTGGCGCTGGCCACTATGTGTTTGCTGATGTACCTTCATATCAAACTTCACTCTGAATGTTTTATTGCACACATCACAGGCATATGGACGCTGGCCACTATGTGTAAGCTGGTGTGTCTTCCAGTTACCCTTTTGACTGAATGTTTTATTACACACCTCACAGGCATAAGGATGCTGTCCACTATGTGTAAGCTGGTGACTCTTGAAGATCCACTTGTTACTGAATGTTTTATTACACACATCACAGGCATATGGATGCTGGCTACTATGTGTAAGCTGGTGTGTCTTCCAGTTACACTTTTGACTGAATGTTTTATTACACACCTCACAGGCATAAGGACGCTGTCCACTATGTGTAACCTGGTGATTCTTGAAGATCCACTTGTTAACGAATGTTTTATTACACACCTCACAGGCATACGGACGCTGGTCACTATGTATAAGCTGGTGTGTCTTCAGGCCACACTTAGAAATGAATGTTTTCTTACACACATCACACGAATAAGGATCCTGTCCATTATGTATAAGCTGGTGTGCCTTCATATAAGACTTATTACTAAATGTTTTTTTACACACCTCACAGGCATACCGTCGCTGGCCAGAACGTTCATGTTGATGTGCCTCCGTGTCATACTGGTGATTTAGTTCCTCACCACAAGCGTACAGATGGTCCTCAGCAGGTGTGTGTTGATGTTCATTCTGAGGACTCTATCAGGGAAAAAAAAAAAAAAAAAAAAAAAAACATTTTTTTAAAAAATAGCCACCAATCTAGTCACCCCACACAGAAAGAGAAATGAATCTATTAGTCCCTTTCAACTACTGCCAAGAACCCACAAAATCATATCTGAGTAATCTTAAGGAGTGTCATCCCCCACGTGTATATCAGAATGAAAGTAGATCAATGATCAAGGAGTAGCCCTTGCACGAGCTTAGGGGCCATTTGTAGCTACGGTAGGGCTACAAGGCTCCTATAATTTTGATATGGGGCACAAAGGGCCCGTCTTAAAGGCCTAGGTTCATCGGGGCCGTGAGGTCCCATACCCACATGCAATCAATCAATCAATCAATCAAGGAGTAGCCCTTAAATAGCACAACTATATTTTTATCTACACTAATGTACATTCTGTCCAACAAAATTTCATCGGCCTGATATTTCTTACGTCCCGCTCAGGTAGTCACATGAAGTATAGTCGCCATCATAATTCAAGTCCTTTTACTTTCCCCATATTTGTGCATTCGTGGCTGAAAACTGACCTCGCTGTGACAATAAATCATTAACCCTGAGTTGAGTGGAGGCCAAATCCCTTTACAAGACAAATGCTGTCATAAAAGCGAACCCCATCGAGACTCAATTCAACATACTTTAATTCTGAAGGGTACTGCTGGCAAAGCATTCAACCACCTGGGTTAAGCCTGCTGACTGTAAGAACAGAACAGTAGAGAGATTCGGCCTCCTCTCAACTCAGGTTAACAGCTGTATTGTCACAGCCAGGTCAGTTTTAAGCTTTTGGTTAATTCCCTACCCTACTTTTTCAACCATGAATGGAAGACAGAGAAACGCCACGAATGCGCTAATATAAGGAAAGTAAAACACCTCCAATTATGATGGCAACTGTATGTCAAGTTACTTCCAGTTCAGGACTTAGAAAGTTTCAGGCCGATGAATTTTCTTTCGACAGCATGTACCAACTACATGTTTCAGCAGTTTCCTAACTGGCCATCATAAGCTTGGAATTCAATATCAGAAGAACTGTATACCTACTATAAATATAGCCAATAGTGTGACTACAGAGAAAGGGGGAAACGAGATCTCCTTTACAAAAAAAAACAGTGTGTGTGTGTGTGTGTGTGTGTGTGTGTGTGTGTGTGTAGACTGGTGGTGGAAATACACGTATTAACTGTGTCGGCATAGTATGTACATTATTAGTTAGTTGTGTTGCCTTGATGGGGCTGGGACATGTGGCGTTGGTGTCAGGGAGTCACAATGCATGTATTTCCACGACCAGTCTGCACACATGCCCTGTTTTTTGTGAATGAGATCTCA
>Ga0209628_10002044_pt1 | contig 13471 bp, 11 predicted proteins | sample TergutCu122P4_FD_187285 | JGI IMG/M metagenome (GOLD analysis project Ga0209628, IMG submission 187285) | Cubitermes ugandensis P4 segment gut microbial communities from Kakamega Forest, Kenya - Cu122 P4 (SPAdes) (version 2) | ecosystem: Host-associated > Arthropoda: Insects > Digestive system...
CCTAACCACATTGTACCCAGTTTCAACGTACACATACCACTAGGGATAGGACCACTTCACCCCACATGCATTGACACACATTGGTGGCTGCCTTTACAGTTTTGTGTATTATTCCTGAAGATGGACACGAACCGTGTCCGAAACATGTAGAGTGATAATAAACCAAGTGAAACAAAAGCTGCATCTCATTGGTTGTTTACTTATACGATATGAACTGACTTCTTTCCGTCAAGCAATGTCATAAAATTACATATGTATGAAGTATACATGCAGTGAAATTCTCTACAAATTCTTGCTGCATCTGCACAAAAATTCTGGTAGTAAATTAAAAGGTAGTGAAAAAATGATGTGCCACAGTATGATGCCATGGATGCAACTGGAGGGGCTGGTTGACAGAATAAACAATGTGTCAAACTCTCAACTCTGGTCCAAGGCTTGAACATTTCTGATGATGGTGTAGAACCATCTTCTGACTGGTATTTTGCACATTGTCCACCATAACAATTTTCTAAAACCATAACAATGTGAAAAGTGGTTATGTCTTCATCATGTAGCAGGAGAGAGTGGGATATTCTGCTCGGTTTGGACCAGAGGGGGAGTGTGGGGAGTTGGGGAAGTGATGCAGCCGCCCTGGGCAGCAGAGACAAAGGGGTGGCAAATTGGATGACAAAATAAACATTTTAAATGAAGCAATGGTATTCTGCATTCAACATATTTTAAATTGCTAAGCTGATAATTATGATTTAATTTCTGTTAGGGGCAGCCTGTGACTATAAACCTAGATACATTTCTGGTTTTGAACCTTGGCTCATCAAACGTCAAACTCAAGGTAGAAAATCAATTGTTTGAAATATAAAAATGGACCCAATGAAGTACGATTCTTTAACATATTCTGACAAAAAAAAACAGAATCACTTTCCAAAGCACTGTAATCTTAAAATTGGAATGATGAATGACATCCAAAATGTCAATATAAAAGATATCCAGCTTTGAAGTTTAGAATGTTGTTAGTTTTTATATCCATACAGCAAGTTTGGAAGATTACAGAGCAACAAAACTGGAGCATCCTTTTTAAACTAGTATGTGCATATCTTCAAATACTAATAAATTCTTACAAAACAGAAAATAAATAATCTTACAACCATGGTCAAAGAAGAAGTTGGAGAAATATTTATTTTATGATATTCTAAGCTACTGATGCTTCACAAAAGTGTTTCATAAATTTAACAACCACTTTACTTTTATGTTAAGACCTATATATAATCATTCCACAATTTGGGGTAAAACCCGGCCAAACATTTCCAATTCTGCTGCATGTTAACCCACAGTAGTGCCTTATTAAGATATGATACAGATATATGCAGACAGTTTCTACCATGCTCAACTGTAGCACCATTTCCAAAGTACTAAAACTCAAAACTATATGGAACACCTGATTTCTTTATTGGCATACAGGTTAGTGTGCAATGATGGGAGGTGATGTTAAAGTACTGTTATTCATAATTCTTTCCTGTTGTGTCTATACTGTATGTTAACCGTTACAATACTATTATGAATTTAGGCTATAGACAACATCCATGATACAAAACAGTGGTGGACATACTTTGCTTTATATATTAGGTCTAATACTTCATACTCGTATTGTTTCCTAGCCGTTACCGAGTACAGAATGGAGATAAATGGAAAGATAGAAGGATTTTCCACTATGAAGAGCCTACCTGTGTTCTGAATTTCTCCAAGAGAAGGTTCTCTCAGCCACAAGTTGTGATAATTTGGTCTTGTTTGGGAAGAAGAGGGCCAGATCTGTGGCCAGGATGCAGTGTTTTACATAACTCAACACGTGCTTGTATTCAGAGCTGCTCAGTTTGCTGAAGATGTTATGGCCCTTCTGTAAAAATTACCATATGCCATATGCCATATAAACATGCAAATAAATGAAACCAGTTTAATGGCTGATGTTATTTTCATGTAACTTCCCTTCTGGGTCATACTTGTATTGTTTTCTATTGGAATGAATTAGAAAATCTGTTCTTTACTCTTCAGTAATCTAGGTGCTTTGTTTGGTACTTTTATACAACCAAATTTTAGTGATAACTAATAGAAACCTAAACATAACCCACCCAATCCTAGCCATCTTTGAGCCTAACTGGGGGCTAAATCACCTCCAGTATTGTAAGTTACTAGCTTCAGAATGGTTAGTAGTCCTACACATTTAAAATTATGATAACTGGAATAGATCATAACTAAGAAGCTTTTGTTCCTTGTTTAGTGTCTTAGTTCATAAACCATTCCTGTTTAGCTCTGAACAGTAACACTATTAGTGCACTAAGGACAAGAAACTTCACAACATCTGCACCAGATGTAAGACAGGCATTTGTTTATGTGATTAATTATGAATATAAATGACTACAGACATTCCTGTTTCATGACAAACAGCATATAGAATTCTACAGGCCTCACAGATTCTACCATGTCAGTGAAAGTAGTTTACATTGACTACACCACAGGTGGGTTTGCTTGTTCCAGGAACAAAAATTTGAGTCTCACATACCGATATTATATAGCTAAAGACTTTCAAATCATTCTTGAATGAAATACTGGTGTGTACTTATTTCCATGCTGTTGAATCAGCCTCTAACAGAAATGAGTACCAGGTGTATTTCCTGGGGATAAAGGTGGCCGGTGCATAAGGCTGACAACCTTACCACCATCCTGTGCCGTTGTCATGAATTCTGGGAACTTTAAATTCCTGGAACCCTCTGGGACACTCCAGACCTGTAATGTGACTGCTTTATCTTTACCTTTACTTATTTCAATACTGTGTGGTGATTGTGTAGGGGCGGCTTATACTGCGTGATGACAATATGCCTGACAGATCACCTATCACGAAGGTGAAGTTTCTCCTGTGCATGTTATGAAGGCATATGTAGGAGTGGAGTTATACAGCCACTCATTCTTAATCTTTGGGATGCAAGGGGTAATGATACAAATATATAGTCTCTCATGGCCAATATCAACCTCACATTCTCGTGGTGCCACCCTATACCGCAAATGAGGCTCTGCCGACCAAGTTACTAATGGAATAATCAATTACCTCTCTTGGGACAGAAAGAATTGACTGTTCCATGGTCACAAACACCAATGACCTGGCAAGTGCCTGGGCTTTAAGGTGGCAGTTGTACTAAGGCAATTGAAAGAACATGGGCCAAACACATGCAACTTCTTAAATTAATTCTGATTAAAGAAATGAATGTGAAGCATAGACAGACAAATGTGAAATTCTTAATCTTGGCACTATACAGATGTAAGTGATCAGTATCATGCCCCTGATCATTTTAATCTCGGGGAAAGATCTTCTGTTACCCATAGAATACAAGGCTGCGTTAGCCCCAGAACTGGTCTTGACTTTTACAGAAGAGAAAATATTTTGCCTCAGCCAAGAATTGAATCATAATTCCTCAGTTTTCCAGCCTGTAGCCTTGACAATATACCAAATGAGATGTACTGACACCAATTATATTCCACAAGGTTTCTTAAGCCACATAATACCAATATAAAATAAATAATGCTTTATCTATGACAGAAGTTATTACCATCCAAGGATAAATGAATTGTTATGAATAGTGACTGATAAAAGATCCAGACATAAACAGGAATGATGTATCTTAGCTATCACTATACTATTTACCTAAAAGAAGGATACTGACGGCAAGAAGTGTTACCTGCTGTAGGATTGTAACGGTCTGGTTGAAGTGGTGGTGTTCCATTGTAGAAGTGCTGTAGATGGCAGCGAGTGGAGACTCAGTGTCCAGCATGAACTTATTATTTTTCCCTCGATGGTCCAGATCATGACAAAGGGAAGCAATGTACAATGCCAGACACTGCAAGAAGCCATTGTCACTGTATAAAAATGCCACTGATATTAATGACATATAAGTCCGTTATCCAAACATCTGGATAATACAACAGCACCACTGTGGGAACCTAAAATCTCACAGGATACACTGTGGCTTATATTCTTTCTTTGCAATTATACCTTGTTGAAGTACCAGAATAAAATTTCGGTCTCTTTTGTAATATTGTTTCTGTACCATGTCTACGCTGTGGTCTATTGTGTTATATTGGGTTATAGGCTGTACTGTGCAGCCTGGTAGGTGGGTAGACAAATGTAATGTGACAAGAGTATTTGTCTATTTGACGTTCATGGGACCGTGCATCGTTAATATATTCTTTCAAGTATACCAACAAGTTGCAACATTATAAATATTCTTTATTACTGTCAATGCTCTACATGTTTCAGGCAGTTTCTCCTCTCATCATCAGGAGCTCAAAAGCTGTACACACAGCATCTGGATTATGTCAAGCTTGCTTTCTGAGCGGTAGCAGCAAGCAAGATTGACATATACCATATGCTGTGTGTACAGTTTCTGAGCTCCTGATGATGAGCGCAGAAACCTCCTTAAACATGTAGAGCATTGACAGTAATAAAGAATATTGTATAACATTGCATCTTGTTGGTATACTTGAAAGAATAGTATTTGTGTACCAAACTATATGATGTCATAACCCAGAAAGTGACAATATAAATCATCAACACCATAAAAGCCTCATACATTATGCACGCTATTAATACTTACTTCATTTGCCTGGAAAGTGTCCTGTGAATGTTTGATAACACTATACATGGAGTTAGCAACGGAGAATCCATGTGCCCAGTTGTGGTAGGGCACTCGGCGATAGTTTTTTCTTACTGTCAATGTAAATCGGATTAGACTGTCAGTATCAAATTTTGACAGTCCAAACAGATCCTTGAACATGTAAATAGCATGTTGGGCCTTCTCAAAGTCATCAAGCTTGAAGACACTGAAATAATAGCTGCAAAATATGTAAAATGTCACAAAAAATATGCATTTCACTTTCAGCAGGAGACAGCTTTTACCAAACACAGATATAACAAGAAATTTTAAGAGTTATATAGATCTTTGCAGAATTAAATAAAATAAATCTTGTTTCATCAGACATTGAGATTGTCTATCACATTTACTTCTACATATGATTCATCATTACATACCCACCACATTCTTCCTTCCCTACAGAAAAAGTGAATGAGACATGAAGATAACCACTCACTACCATTCACTGATGAGTTTGAGAATGTATGATGCTATGCAACAGTCCTTTTACATATATGCCCTTAAAGAGTGTACAGGGATAATTTTACTTTACTTTGATTTAATTTACTTTAATGTCACCAACATGAAATTAAGGAAATAAAAATTATCAGGTAAACATTAGAAAAGAAAGTCATTTAACTCACTTTTCTATACCAGGGATGGCATCTGGAATTTTCTCCTCTTTGGCAATTGTGACCTCTGTATCTGAACAAGTGTTGTGATAGCTGAGTACCTCCATAGCCACACGATACTTCTGTTCTGAACGTGCAATTTTGTCATACAGCTTGGCATGATGCAGTGCTAGGCCACAGTACACTGCGAACATCTCAAACGCCTCCTCATCCTCCTACATACACAGAAACTGCTCAGTTTAAGTCCTTAATATTTGTTTCTATTACTGCTCCTAAATGTATTACACAATTCTTCACACACACTGCTGGAATTGCATGAAGAAAAATAAAGTATGGCTAATTGGTTGCCTCTTTCACTAAAGAAAATTTTGGTATATTATAAAAATAATAAAAATGTTCAAGAACCTAATGTTGCTTAAACCAGCAAATTTCAGAACATGCACACTGTGAATATTTTCACTTTCAATTTTGAGAAGATACATCCTGCAGTCTGTCTGGTCTAGCCACATGATATGATGAAATTACATTTAGTGGCAACAATCATAATTTTTTTTTTAATCCCAGAGCTTTGTTGAAAGTAAATTCAATAAAAGGGTCTTAATTCATTCTAGAAAACTAATTAATGCATATGATTTTAAAGAGGAGGCATGGCACTATTTGTACAGCCAATCACAAAATGCATTCCATCAGTAACTATGCCAAGAAACTTGACAGTTTCAAATTACATTTCTGAAGATTGAATAGCGGTGCCTCAGTAAAATAAAATCCCTTTGTCTGCACTTGCACTGAATATAAATGTATTTTTTCAAAAACTTTAAAATCAGAAGTTACATCATGTGCACTTGCACACATTTTCAATGGTGATGCACTGTCCATTGACTAATGGCAGTCAATGAACAGTTAGAAAACTTACTGAACGTATCAGAAAACTAACTTCAGAATCTTCTGAAATATCAATATCCATCTCTGTACTGTCATTCAGTTAAAACTCACAGCTGCATTAAGTTGTCAGTTCTGCAATGTGTTTCAGCACACCACACATGCCATCAGCAGTAAGTCTTTACAGTTGTTATCATAATGCTTTCAAATGGCCCATTTTATTTTATGTGAATAAATCCACAGTAATACAATTGTACACATTCTAAAATTCAGTTCAAACACGTAAATATTTAAAACACTAATAAAAAAGGTGTTCTTTTGAGCACTACTGAGATTGCAGATGGTAGCTACAAACTAAAATAACACTGGTCAAAAAAATTTAAATTTTTTTTTTTTGTCCCATGAACTTAAATAGGTGAACGTAGCATTACTTTTTTTATTGTGAATTCAGATATGTATACAGAATTTTTCCATCAGGCAGGGTTTCAAAGATACAGAGGAATTTAAATGTGCAAAATAGTACTTTACATGCTCATGAAACAGACAGAAACTTTCCTCTAAAATGTTGAGGCGTAAGATTTTCGCTGGTATTTGGCATCAGGTACATCCCTCTTCACTGTCCAGCAATAGTCTGCCAACATACTTGAGGTCCACTTGCCTTGGTACCACTTTTTCATAGCCATAATGTCTTGGTGAAATCTTTCACTGTGTTTGTCACTGACTTTGCCGAGATTTTGTGGGAAAAAATTCAAGTGTGACTCCAGAAAGTGGATTTTTGGACTCATATCCCATAGCTTTGTACGAAGTCAACAGGTCTTGTATAACATTCTGATAGTTCGCTGCTTTGTGATTTCCTAAGAAGTCCTTGCAAATCCTCTTAAATGACAAGCATGCATTTCTTTCAGTCTCATTCAGGTCTTCATCAAACTGTTTGTCTTGCATCAGTTCCCTGATCTGGGGTCCTATAAACATACCCTCCTTGATTTTTGCGTCAATTACACCTTAGTGTCCTGGCGCAGAAGATTCCAGCCCTTTACCCTGGAACCTAAAAGTTCAGCTTGCTTTTTTGACAGGTTCAAATCATGGACGATTTCATTCAGGTCCCCTTGAGTCAACAGGTATCGTTCAGTGGAAGAACAGGCTCCTGCAAATATTGGATCACAATCCATATTGTTTTTAGCTTGGCCTACATCTTCATCACTTGAATCACTGTCACTCTGCATCATGTTTGTTGGAGGCTTTGGCACAAGTAACTCCACTTTGTGAGGTACTGGCCTCATCACAGATGGTAAATTAGGATACTGAACATTGTGTTTGGACTTTGCTGTTACACCAGTGATACTGGTCAGACAGAAGTAGCAATCTGAAACATAGTCCGTGGGCTCTCTCCAAACCATAGGAATGGCGAAAGGCATACAGTGTGAACGTTTTTTCCATGCTGTGAGAAGCTTGGCACATGTCACACAACAAAAATTGGGAGCCCAACTCTTGTCCTGATTAGCCACTTTGCAGCTGAAATAATGCTCATAATATTTCTTAATCAGGGGTGTGAAAGACCGTCTTAGGGATTAGAATGTCACCTCACAGCAGATGTAGCCAAATGCATCCGATAAATTTACGCACTTTCTTGGCATATTAATGGTGGAACAAACACTGTGTACTTCATAGACAATAATACACTGAGCTCTGTCCAGCAACTGGCAGAGAACTGTTAGTCGCACATGTATGACATGAGACTGCTTGTTACATGTCCAGACTACCTCCTACAGGCCCCCAGTGACTCACGTATATAGACTTGTGCTTTCACATAGTCTGATGCAACGCGAAAGGTGTGGGTGATAGAGAAATTCTGGAAACATATTTGAATTCAGCGTCCAAAAATACATCAGAAACAGACATTTTTCCTCATGGGGCAAAATCTTTGTTGACCAGTGTAATTATCATACGATGTCCAGTACGTAGAATATTGAAATAACAGTTGCAAACCTGTTCACTCATATTGAGTGGAAAAGCTTCTGTAATGCAACTATGAAACAGATGTTTATGAAACTCTCCAACCAACAACAGACATTTGACACCATAATAATTTTACTAGATCATAGCTCAGTATTTCAGTGTGTTATGTGCACTTGCTCTAAATGCTGTTTGTTCCGAGACTTACAATATGAAAGAAGGATATTCAAAATATCATAGTGCACAAGAACAGACTAACACTGTGACTGAAAACTGCAAACTGCAAATATGACACTCAAAATTTTCCATCAACTGGCAAAACAAACAGAAATATGTGTACCTTGACACAAAAGACTGCAGTTGCTGGTGGTTTCTTATTCTATATGAAACTTCCACAAAACCAAGGGTGGTAATCTTCTGTGTTGCCAAAAGAGCAATGTAACAATCATTTTTTTTATCTACTATAGTCTGGAAATAGCAGTGGTTGGATGACAAGGTAGGTAAAACGTGAAATGGAGCTGCCACAACGGTTCTACGAGTTAAAGCTCATTAGAGAAGGAACAATATCACAGAAAGCCTCTATAATATCTCAAGATAGAATGAAAATTTATAACATTTTATACAGTGCTGACATCTCAATTGAACAACAATGAGACCTACATTTGGCTGCTATGTTTTCCATGTAAAGTACCACTTTCCACATAAAAAACATTGGAGGGCTCCTGGTAATATGTCATTTGCTTAAATAATGGATAAAATTTGTCACCCATATGAAAAAAGCAGGAAGTTGTGTTTTATTATTTTAGACAGAAAATTGAAAAATTAGAGACACAAAGTAATGGCATATTCCCCAAAATCAATCTGCTCATAACTATTGCAACGAATATTTTAGCTAGGAATATTCTGATAGGGAAGTAGCTGAACCAGATGAATCCAAACAGGACAATTTACCTACTTTGGTAAAGACTCCAGAATGCTTGTTAACCATTTGCACAACTCCAATTACACCGCCACGAATAAAGATGGGCATGCAGAGTATAGTCTTGGTGCGATATCCTGTCAGTTTGTCTACCGTGTGGTTGAACCGTGGATCACAATATGCATCTGTTATGTTCAGCACCTCACCAGTATTAGCCACCTGTCCTGCAATACCTGTGCCTAGTGGGATCCTGTAACAGAAAGTATAACATGAAACATAGTTTCATGTGATGAGTACAATTCAAACTTAAAAACTTAAGCATCCTCTGCATCTTTGTTGACATACAATTTACAGGCAGCTGATATGATTATGGTATGGTGTAAAGTCATTTGCCCAACGCATTTTATATTAATATGCACCCGCAGCAGCAGCAGCAGCAGACGATGATGATGACGACAACAACAACGGCAACAACAGCAGCAACAGCAACAGCAGCAGCAGCAGCGACAACAAGGACGATGACGACAACAACAACAACAACAACAGCAACAGCAACAGCAGCAGCAGCAGCAGCGACAACAACGATGATGACAACAACGATGATGACAACAACAACAACAACGACAACAACAACAGTAGTTCTGTATATTCTTTGAGATTTCTGTAATAAAGAAGTAATTGAAAATGTGAGTTATCTGACTTGTCACTTGACTGCTTTACAAAACTGCACCTTTTGTATAGTACTGCATTTGCTAGCAGACATAATTAAGAACATCATTGTACTGTGTGTACATATAAAGCTTTCAATTCAGTACAGTACCGTGGATAAACTGTGACTGAACTACGAACTTCAGGCAGCCCCAACTTTACTGCAGACATTGTTAATTTTGCAACTTCTTTATTATACATATTTTATATCTATCATATTTTGAATACTAATGTCCTTGTAACTTTATCAAATCTGGCTGTTATTAAATGTACCTAACAATATTATTTAAACAAATGTATATTAACACAAATCTGTGACTTCTGTAACCTGCAATTTGAAATAATGCTAAGCAAATTGTAAGTACCTCTGTTTTTACATTTTGGACTGTACAGAATGAGGAAACATGCAGAGGTGAGCTCAAATTCTTAAGCTGTGACTAGAACTACAGAAAACTTTCTACATAAGTGGTACTGATGCTATAATCTGAGAGGGACATAAAATGTTTGTCACATGCATTAGGCAAATCAAAATGTAACCATTAAAAATGTTCATCTAACCTTCATTTAATAAAATCTACATTATACATCATAAAATTTTAGAGCTACTTTTTGAGAGTATTTAAGCAATTTCATACAATTTTCTTATAAATTTGGATTTAGAGTGACTGAAAACAAAACTAAAATTTCCCAAGAAATTTAGACTACATGTTCAGTATTAAATTTACTCTCATCGGTTAAGCAGTTCTGGAGAAGAAACATTTAGAAAGGCAGACAGACAGGAAAGTTCTTCCAATTTTTTTTAAAAATCACAGACAAGATTTTAATTTCTAAATCATAACTTTGCTTTGTCCTCTTTTTTTCTGTCAGCGAAAGCAAGGGACAACGTACCTAATCTCTCTGGAGCCTTGCAGTTTAGCAATCGACTCTTGACCACCTGAAACACTGCCTCCAGTCTTGCTGATCCCAGGGTCTTCACCTGTGATTCCAATGTCAAATATGCGTGCATATAGTTCCTTGTTCCTACTGTCCACAAGGAAAAGAGATGCTCTGTCAGCATCCACCAGACGCTGTGCAAAGTTCATAATCTTCATTATGAGGGTGTCCATGCTGACCATGTCCTGGAAGATCGACCTGCAGCAGAACGTGGCAATGAATTACACATACCCTTCACCCTCATCTTTATCAATCTCCATCACCACCATCACCACTATGGCGATGATAATGATGATGATAACAACAACTAGCAAGCATGACCCCGAGGAACTACAGAAAGCATCCATAATGGGCACTGCACATATGCGTTTGAAAGAGCTACTGTAAAAGTACAAGAGTTCCATGAACGTGTCTCAATATTCCTTTATGCCTACATTGCCTGTCAGGTTCTTTTTGCCATGTCATCTCGGCCAGACTCAGATCCACACAGCTTTCAACGAAATAGGTATTGGGATCTGCATTTAAAGCACCTATGAGGTGAATATGACACTCACCTCCATCTGTTATCGACTTTAACATGTGAGGCTTATACCTCCACTCACCCATACATCTTCAAAGAGTAAAATTTACCTCAGGACATGGAAAACTGTAAAGGCTAGCGTGTGAAGACCATGACTCACTTGACTACAGCCAACAAGAAATCGTTCAACTTCTTCTGTTTGTTCATATTGTGGTACAGCTGTGCGTAGTGCAGTGCGATGCCCCCCCACACCAGGTAGCTGCTGGCGATCTCTTCGTCCTCTTCGTGGAAAGGGTCGGGTCGCCACAACTCGATCACAGCAGCCAGCTGGCCATCGGTTTGTAAGACCGGCTGATACAGTACATGGTCCGCTTCACTCTGTGGCAAGAGCCAAAACTCGGAACTCCTACGTTAGGTAACCTAGAGCATTGGCGGCGGAACTGTAGGAGTATAGGGAGCCACGGAATAACACAGTCATGGAACTGAACAGCGAAGAAGAACAACTTCATTGCAGTACAACATGTAAATATCAACTGGACAACAGAGCAGCTTTTCGGTAGGTACTGACAATTGAAGTCGTTATCTTACGTTTCTTTATACTTGTTTTTTTTTCTTTCTTTCCAATGAAACCACATGTCCTCTCAGACTTCGTGGTCTCCCCCGCCCCGGCTGTGGCTGAAGTGTAACCGACTTCTGAGGTTGGGATGCCTAGTAGGCGCAGTAATGGTGAAATGAGAGGTGAATCTGAGGTGCCAAGGGGGGCCTTAAACCTAATTTCTACCAACTATCCAGACCATGGTCACCATGGGCGTTTTCCCCTTTCAAGGAAAAACGCACATGGTAGAGCCGGGAATCGAACCCGGGACCTCATGGTTAGTAGTCAGGAGCTCTGACCACCAAGCCACGAGGCTGGTCATTTCTTTTTACTTGTATAATACATAATTTTCTTACACTTTATTAATTTTTATGCCTAAGAATTTATATAATCTCACACTGGTAGAGAAGTTTTGATACAAGAATAACTAACGTGTGTTGCACATACGCTCTTATGGACATGTCATTTTTGTGCAAATTTTCACAGAGCTTTAAGGGACGGGGGCAGGAACTTCTTTTGTAGTATTTTAGAGGGGGCTCGAACCCCTTCCCATATGATACGCGACGTGTGTCCCACACAATGTTACTTACTTACTTACTTACTTACTCCATGGAGCAGAGTCCTTCTTGAGAAGCTAACCGGTTTGCAGCTAGTCAAGAAATTCTCCGCATTTTATGGAACCCGAAGGTTCACAATGTTACACTAAGCAATTAGGCCCTGCAAATGTTTTACAGAATTGTTATTTGCACGTTTGTAATTCCACAGTTGTCCTGATATTATTTTTTTTTTTGCAAAACGTTACCACTTATTATTTTTAAGGTTACCCTTGTCTACTTCGGTAACATTTAAGCTGTGTGTTATTCTTCTATGTTAAGTTTCATTCTAACACAAAATGTTCATACTTTGCTGAGAAGTCCACCAGGGAATCTTTGGTTGAGGTCAACTCTAGATAGTCTAAGGGGTTCCTTAGTTCTGGCTACATACACAGGCGCGCAGAGTCCTGACGCAATTTTCTCCACCATGGCTTCTCCATTCTCCATTCTGGAAAAAATACGACAGATATATATATATATATGTATATATAAATAGCACACAATAGCTAAAAGTCAATCTGTCTGACCGTTTCGGTATGTTCATAATTCTGCTCCCTGCTGAAACAGAAAACTTCTCCTGATTCAAGTTTTCTAGGTGTGCAAGTTTACATAAGTTATCAACGGAAATAGCTGTGTCTGGAGCGCCTGCGGTGGCCGTCCTCTTCCACCAGAATACCCTTGGTTTGTACTAGAACAACAAGAGTTAAGAAGCCATAGACTCGTTGCTTATTTAACGATGCATTTTCATTTGTGTTAGTTAAATGTCAAATGTTCGAATGACCGAAGTTGATGAACACGAAGAGAAGCGGCTTATGACGTACTTTATTGTCATATTCCAGAATCCACCGGGAGGGACTAAATAAGTGTCCTCAAAAAATAATCAGCCTGCAAGTCAAGTTTTCACCCGGTGTCAATGCAGCAGACGTCCCAAACACTCCAACCACAAGCACATAACTTTCACACACTAAGATAAGTGGGAGGGTAGTCAAAAACACAACTCGTATCTTATATAAAAGATGTATATTCTAAGATTAGAAGTAAAACAACATGTTTCGGCCTTATATGG
>Ga0209628_10002045_pt1 | contig 13471 bp, 11 predicted proteins | sample TergutCu122P4_FD_187285 | JGI IMG/M metagenome (GOLD analysis project Ga0209628, IMG submission 187285) | Cubitermes ugandensis P4 segment gut microbial communities from Kakamega Forest, Kenya - Cu122 P4 (SPAdes) (version 2) | ecosystem: Host-associated > Arthropoda: Insects > Digestive system...
TTAAATGAAACAGAAAAATCGTTACGCCTGCTTTACAAAAGAATTTTGACATTAGCAGTTGAAGAAAAAGCCCTGTCAATGGGTCTTTTTTATAGCTTGGACAATACCCCCGATCAAGTTTTAGCGTTTCTTCGCAAGTACGGAAATGAATTGATATTAGTGAGTATCAATTTCAGTAAGCATCCTATTCATACACGTATTAAAATACCTAAGGAGGCATTCGATATTTTACAAATACCCGATAATAAGGTCTCTATGATGAAAGAACTCCTGTCGGACGAAGAAAACATCTGCTCCTTAACGCACACCTGCCCTTTTCAAACAACCCTATCGGAACAATCCGCAAAAATCTATAAATTAACCTATTAACTAATCTGTAAATTAGGTCAATTAGGTCAATTGTGTCAATTGTTAATAACTTTTTGTTAAAAAAAAATCTACCAATTAATTTGTTTTGTACTTTTGCAGCCGCAAAATTCAATACATTTTTCAATGAGCGCTTATACCCCTTTCCTTATTTTTTCGGGTACTAAAACCCGTTATTTGGCCGAAAAAATTTGTTCGAGCCTTAAATGCCCGCTTGGACAGATGAATATCCAATATTTTGCCGATGGAGAGTTTTCCATTTCATACGAAGAATCTATCCGCGGAAGGGATGTTTTTTTGGTACAATCTACCTTCCCTAACTCCGACAACCTGATGGAACTGCTCTTGATGATCGACGCCGCTAAACGCGCTTCGGCTAATTCCATTATCGCTGTCATACCCTATTTCGGTTGGGCCAGGCAAGACCGCAAAGACAAACCACGTGTGTCTATCGGCGCCAAGCTAATAGCCGACATCTTGATGGTAGCAGGTATCAACCGGCTTATAACCATGGATCTGCATGCCGACCAGATCCAGGGATTCTTCAATGTGCCGGTCGACCACCTGTACGCTTCCAACGTTTTCATCAATCATATCAAGAAGAAACTACCACTGCATAATCTGATCATGGCCGCTCCGGACGTTGGCGGCACGAAAAGGGCAAGCAGCTATGCGAAGTTCTTAGAAATCCCGATGGTTATCTGTCATAAGACACGACAGCAGGCTAATGAAATAGCCGATATGCGGATTATCGGAGATGTGACGGGCAAAGATGTGCTTTTAGTAGACGATATTGTGGACACAGCCGGTACTATCACAAGGGCAGCCGACCTGATGATGCAAAACGGCGCAAAGTCCGTTAGGGCCTTAATAAGCCATGCGGTCATGTCAGACCCAGCAACCGACAGGGTCAACCAATCGGCCTTGAATGAAATGATTTTTAGCGATTCAATCCCTTATTCTAAAAAATGTGAGAAAGTAACCGTATTGTCGGTGGCCGAAATGTTTGCCGAAGCTATCCGGAGAGTATGTAACGACGAATCAATCAGCTCGTTATATGTAATCAAATAATCACCCCGCTGCCGTAACAAAGGCGGTGTTCTTTATCGTATAGAACAGCATATTGCCCCGCTGCAATACCTTGAATTTTTTCATCGCTCGTCAAGATATACTGATCTCCGGAACGACTTAGATAACCATGCGTGAATTGGGGCGTATGACGTATCTTGAATGTCACTTCTTTGGCATCGTCAAAGTCACCCCAGATATCACAGGTGATAAAATGGAATCCCTTTAATCGGATAGTCTTTCCATATTGCGTTTCAGGATCATATCCGTTGGAAACGTAAAGCGTATTCGTTTGAACATCTTTTTGAACAACAAACCAGGGGCCTCCACTCAAACGAAGCCCTTTTCGTTGACCTATCGTATGAAACCAATATCCGTTATGCTCCCCTTTTACCTTGCCTGTTTCCAATTCGACAATAGGGCCTTTACGCCGACCTAAATACCTTTCAATGAAATCATTATAATTCACTTTTCCAAGGAAACAGATTCCCTGGCTGTCTTTCCGTTGTGCGCTGGGGAGTTTTTGCTCCGATGCAATCCAACGAACCTCGTTTTTCATCATCTGTCCAATAGGAAACAGCAACTTGGAAATCTGAAGATTTGTACATTGTGCAAGGAAATCGGTCTGGTCCTTCAGCGGGTCTTTGGCAGTAGAAAGCCAGGTCATCCCATCTATCTCGGTTGTAGTAGCATAATGACCGGTAGCAGTCTTATCGAAATCTTTCCCCCATTTTTCTTCAAAGCAACCGAATTTGATATACCGGTTACATATCATATCCGGGTTAGGCGTCAATCCCTGTTTGACGGAATCAATCGTATAACTAACCACTTTCTCCCAATACTCGTCATGCAGCGAAACAACCTCCATCCGGCAACCGTATTTTTTGGCCAGGAAACCCGTTATCTCAATATCTTCTTCCGCCGGACAGTCCATAAATCCGCCCTTTTCTTCCCTTCCTATACGGATATAAAAGAGTGCAGGCTCATAGCCTGCCTCTTTTAAAAGATGCACAACAACCGAACTGTCAACCCCACCGGAAACCAACGCCGCTATTTCCATTCCTTTTTTGCTATTAATCCGCCACAAAAGTACAAAAAAATTTCCGGTCAGGGGACGGAGCAACTCCGTCACGGGGACAGGGGAGTTGGTGGAATTTACCTCGACCGAACCTCCTTCCGCATGAAAGTCAGGTAGGATAGTCCGAACCAGAATACTGTACCGGCGATAAGCGCTGTCAGTTGTGACCAAACAAGCAACAAACTTTGCCCAAGTGGTAACGGACTGGGAATAGCGCCCTGTATCTGTTCGGTAGTCAACGGACCAAGCGCGCGTACGTTAGGCATCAGCAGGGTGGTAGAGGCATCGCTGAACAGTTGGTTGGGGGCTACACGCATCAGGTTGAGCATGAAGTGTTCAAAATTGACTATCCTGTATTCCGAAGCCATTTCGGGAGGCATAATGGCTCTGGCAACCAAGCTCATAATCATCCCGTAAAACACACTGAAAAACAACCAAACTGCTATACAAGCTAAGGCCGATGTGGCTGCCTGACGAAATTGAATCGAAAAAAAGATTGCCAGATTCAACCAGAAAGCTACATAACAAATGCTCAACAGGATGAAAAACACTATTCGTAAAAACTCTTCTGGCGTTGGAGGGATACCAATGACTATCAAACCGAAACCAATCACTAAAAATCCGAGTGCAAAGAACATCACACTAATGACCGTCAGCGCCGCTATAAACTTGGCGTTAATGAGATAGTCACGATGAACGGGCTGTGCCAGTACTCGGCTAAGCGTACCCCGATTATACTCTGTATTGATAGCATCGAACCCGAAACTGATACCGAACAGCGGCCCTAAAAAACTGACGAAAACAAGGAATGAGGGCAACGAACCGTCTGATATTGTAAACAGCCTCAGGAAAAAGAACGCATCATCGGGCTTGATAACCTTGCTGATATTGGATAGCGATGTATACAACGCTCCGAAACAGGTGAGCAGGATAATACCTGCGAGGATGATGAAACGCCAATTCCGAATATGGTCGGATATTTCCTTGCCGACAATCACGCTGAATGGATGTTTGGCGGCTTTTATGTTAACAGATTTCATACTGCAGTTCCTCCTTCAAAATAGCGGTTATAGATGTCGTCGAGGCCATATTCTTTCTTTTGCAAGAACGTCAAACTAACTCCCGATTTGACAATTGTTTCAGCAATAACCGGTGTAACATCATGCTTGCAGCCGATACGCAACCTGTCATTATCAAGCCGTATAGTATTGACCCCTTCGATGTTTCCGAGCGCCTCCTGCAATCGGTAATTACAGTTCTGTACTTCAGCTTCGATAACGATGAGTTCGTCGCCAAACAACTGCTGCGATAGCGCTTTGATATCGCCTTCGGCTATCAATCGTCCCTTGACAAACAAACCGACCCGGTCGCATACCTGTTGCACTTGATGCAGATGGTGCGATGAAAAAAGTACGGTTATATCTTCTTCTCGGCTAAGATGTTTTATCAGTTCCATAAATTCACGTATTCCAGCGGGATCGATGCCCGATGTAGGTTCGTCAAGGATGACCACTTTAGGACTTTTGATTAACACATCAGCTAATCCAAGCCGCTGTCGCATCCCGCGCGAATATTTGCCTGTTTTTTTGGTCAGTTCGTCCGACAATCCAACCCTTTCGAGCAGTCGTAATGCTTTTTCTTTGGCTTCTTCGGGCGAGATGCCGTTCAGTTGTGCTGTAAACAGGAGGTTTTCCAATCCGGTACGGTCGTCGTAAAAACCGACATCTTCCGGCAGATAACCCACCTTACGTTTCACTTCAACAGGCTGTCTGGTAGAGTTGATACCGCATACTTTTACACTTCCCGACGTAGGTTCTGTCAGTCCCAACATCATCAAGATTGTCGTTGACTTGCCGGCGCCGTTAGGTCCCAGCAGTCCGAATATCTCTCCTTTGCAGATATTCAGGTTGAGGTTATCAACTGCTTTAAACGACCCGTACTTTTTAGTCAGGCCTTCTAATTCTATCACAAACGGCTTCACGGCTACCTCCTTCCGTACTTCCTGAACAAATAATATACGCCACCTAAAACAGCCACTATCACCAAAATGCCAATCCATCCCCATACCATGGATGTTTTGACGCTCATGCGAAAATCGACAGTTGATGATACTTCGGGTGTCCGTGTTGTCATTTTTACTATATAATCGCCGGGGATCGCTTTGTTTGATGCTTTTACAGTAGCAGAAACAGTCGTAGAATTGTTAGCAGCCAACGATAATACCTTGTCGGGCTCGAAGGTTACTTCCCAGTTAGCTGGTTTTGATGATGCGAATTCAATATCTTTCAGCGCTGACGAGCCAGTGTTGCGCACTTCTAATGTTATTTTTTTCGTATCGCCCGCTGTGATACTTGTACTCAACAAACCGGTGGGTGTAGTGAGTTCGATGCTGTAAGAATCAGTTATGACAGCTTCAAAACTGAGGGTTGCCGATGTAGTTGCGGTGAAAGCACGTACCGGTATTTTAAACGTGCCTGTACCTGTTGAAGTTGGTGGTTTTACTTCCAAACTGATGGTAGTTGTAGCATTGGGTGCAACTTCAACCGATGTCACCTGTCTGCCTTGCGTGCGAAACGCTACGTTCCATCCGCGCGGTGCTTCGGCGGTCAGCGCATACAGTTGCGCTTCGGCGGTGCGGTTGCGCAAAGTGGCGTTGTAGTTGAACGTCGCGCTAGCTTGTCCTTCCATATTTGCCTGGTCGGTAGTAAATTCCGTGTTATACGTTCCCTGTTCGGAAACAATAACCGCCATTGTAAGCGAATATTTGCCTGCATGGATGCTAAACTGATACGACCCTTTATTGACCTGTACCGGCACTTCGACCCGCAATGACAGGGTTTTCTTTTCACCTGGAAGCACCGAAAGACGTCCAATTTTCCATCCTCCCGACTTCAACTCATAGTTCCATCCCCGCGGCATACCGCTTACCGAAACATCAAAATCCTCAACAGCCTCGTTGTTGTTGATGACATCCACACTGTAATCAATAGATTCGCCAGGCGGCACAGAAATCTGAGTATAAGGTGTGTAAAGTGTAACACCTTTCGGGTTATCCGCACGGCAAATCCCCAAAAAAAACACTCCCAAAGTGATGAGAGCTATCAATTTTGTTCGTTTAAACATAAAAATTTCCTCCAAATTTTGTTATACAATACGGCCGCAAAGATATAAAGTAATTTTATTAGCAAAAGTTATTTATTCTTAAATAATGTTATTCACATCGTAGAGACGGTTTATCGGCCATAGAGTTGGGGGAGCTCAATCCTTCCAACATCTTCGTGACTGGTGTTTTACCCGATTTCCGGTCAGTTGCTCCGTCCCCGTGGCGGAGACCGGTTCCGCCAACTCCTCCGTCCCCGTAGCGGAGGAATTTTCGGGGGGGTAGGGTGATTTTGAAATGTTATTGTTTCTTAAAGGGAGAATTGTACTCTTTTGTTAATCAAGTATTTTTGTTTTTCGTTATGTTAATTAAATATAATTTTAATAATAATAAAAAGATTTTTTTGGGTGGCAGTAAAATAATGTCTATTTTTGAGGCAATATTTATGGGTTAACTGAAAAAAAACGCGCATGAATGCAAAGAATAATAAGGAAGTTATCAGGGCTATCCTGCAATTTACGCTTTTCCTGATAGGTTCGGTCAGTTTGGCGGTCTGTATGTTTGCATCGTTTATGAAAACATCGGTCGTCGAGATGCGGCAGATTTTTGACAAATCGGCTGTCTACGACCAACTGCACATGAAGCAGGTCATCCTGACAGAGAGTATCGATTCGATTTACTTTTACTCGACGCTTGTCAATCCCGACAACTCGTACATCAACCACACGTACATGTTGAATACGCTCAGTACGAGAAGCCTGCTTTTCGGTAAGAGCCTTGAGAGCATGAGTAGCGATGACTGTTTGATTTACAAAAGATTATCTGCCAACATGGACGAGTTCTTCAAGTTAAAGGATTCGATTCGGACGGCAGAGCTTCAACTGAATCTCTTACGGGATGAATACACGCGATGTATTAATAACCAGAAAGATATGAACCGGCGATTGTTTAACAGAAATGTATACTGAAATTTTGTAAGCAATGGGTAAAAATGATACAATGAATCAGAAGGAAAGGGTCATGGGGTTTATCTATGTCCTGCTGTTTTTTCTTTCCGTGACAACCGTATGCTGTCTGTCGCTGTTCCTTTATAATTCAAGTTATGCAGCGGTCAAGCAGAAGGATTTCTCTATCAGCAAGATGAAACGGATAGGCGAGTTTCGCTCCGACCAGCGCATATCAGCTCCGACGGTCGATTTGCTTTTTAATAAGATATCTGTTTTTAATCCGGGTATCAACGCCGTTTATGAAGAAGACAACATCAAGTTTTTGATCAATGACCTGCGGACGGTTTATGAGAAAAACGCATTAGATACAAGGTACAAGGCTTTTCAGCACGTTGCCGATTTCTATTACATGTGGTATACCGACCGGCGGACGCTGTGGTCGCTCCAAACGAACATCGAAAGATTCACCAGATACTTAGAGGAATGCGAGTTAGGGCTTGCCAATAAGAAAGATGACTTTGCTAAACTTAAAAAATAGCAGTAACCATGGGAAAGATAAGTAATACCAAGTTATATATCCTTGCGATAATGACAGTTTTTTGTATAGGAGCGGCGCTACTTATACGATTTCTTTTGCAAAAAGGCGAGCCTGCCGCCTTAGTCACCCCTTTAGAGCTGTATTTAGGCGAGCCGATATACTATTCTGACAGCACCTATCGCGCATCCAAGTGGGTATGGGAGTTTGGCAACCGCGACATCTCCGAGCAGAAACACGGTCAGTATGTGTATACCGAAACAGGTTCCTATCGCATCCGGCTGACCGTTGATAATACAAATCAAAAAGAATTTATTGTAACTGTACGGCCGCCTGTTCGTTTCGAGGCCGATTCGTTGATACAAATCATTGCTCCTACCGTTGCTATGCAAGGCGAGTATGTTGTTTTCAAGGGCGTTGGGTATGGGAAAGGATGGCGCTGGTCGTTTGGTGAGACACGCCGAATAGATGCACGGGAGCAAGTAGCTATCTATGCGTATGAAAAACCAAACCGGTATGAAGTAGAGCTTATGACCGACGATACCAAATATCCTATCCGGCATACCATTACAGTGTTACCTAAATATCAGGAAGACGAGAGCGACGAGCGCAGCCGGATAGGAAACGACATTCGTGAACGGCTGCAAGCCATTGTCGACGGAAAGCCATTCGGCACGAACTACAACCATATCCTAACCCGTTATTTAGCCAATAACCCCAATGTTATCATCACCATCAATGACAACAAAACCAATGACTTTTATTCCTATTGTCAGGGTTTGCGTATCATTGACCGTTATAATACGACCATACTTGAGGTATTTGTTTTTCCTGACGAGAATAACCCTCCCTTCCTGAAAACTTTCAAAGTGATGCAATCCAAAAATGTCGAATAATAAGAATACAATGAGCAGGCCAATCTCGACCTTTATTACTTGTTTCGTTTTGCTGTTTGCGTTGCTTTCGACGTCATGCAGTCCGGTTAACAGGTTGTCACGTTTTCAGCGCACACCCCGCGAGTATTCTCTTAACTACTGTTATTCAGATGTAAAAGCCCCTAAGAGCAGTTTGAATGAGGAGACATGGGTTGTTTTTTCCGACCGTGAGAACAACGACACCTATCAAAATCCGGGCGGTAAGATAAAATTGAAACAGATGTCGTTTATGGATGCTTTTTTTGTGATACGAGCGAAAGGTGATTTCGTGCAGTTAGTCAAATATGACCCCCAATTGACGGGCGGCAATCCCCGTGCGCGTATTATACAAAACCGCAAACAGGCAGAGTATTTCGGGTGGGCGCGTCGGTCTAACCTGTTATTGACCAAGCAGTCCAGTTTAGATATGGCCACCGGTTTCAAGAATAAAGCCGTTACGATGATTGTTGATTCATTGGCTATCTTGCAGACCAATCTTATTTTCGATGCCGATTCTATCCTCACCTTCAAGAATGAGGCCATGACGTTACCTAACCGTAAAATCCCCGTTCACGAAATACTGTATATCCTGAAAGCGTCGTCCGACGGCAAAAAAATCCTGACAGCCAGCAAGACCCAATTAGATCCGTTAGAAGCCCCTAACGAAACAATGGGATGGATATCCAATGCCATCATAAAGGAGTTAGGGCAACGGCTTTTTGTCGACGCAGAATCCATCCGCAACGCTCCTGCCGCTGAAGAGCCTGTTTTCCTTGACCGTCAGTGCAAGGACACCCTTTCATTAAACCCTATCGAAGAGCGCGAAATAGTCCATAATTCAAAGAGTAACCCACCTTTTCGATATGCCCCGGTGCGTACATACAAGTCAGAGGCAGGAAAAATCAACTTCCATACAGCCTTTCCTGCACCGCTGATAGACAAAAGCCGTATGCAAGTGCTCAACTTAAACGGCAACCGGATCATGTACAACGACTTTCTTACCTTAGAAGATAACTTACGCAAACTGAACATTATCATCGTCTTTGAAGGAAGGGAGCGGGTCTTAGTCGAATATCCGCGTTTGATGAGCGTAGTGCAGAACCTCCAAGCGCTGCTCAATATAGAAGACGACCCATATCTTTATAAATTTGGGGCTGTATTATCGTACCGCGAGGATAACCGTATAGCTTCGCATCAGCTCAAATCGATTGGCCTTACAGATTCTTTTGATGGAGTGATGGAGTTTTTAACCGCAGAGATGGACAGCGTACCCCGTTACCAGCCTATCGCCAACCAGCAGGCCTGGTTAGGTGTACGAAGGGCGGTCTCTATGATGGAAGAACACCCCGACGAGACCAACCTGATGATCGTCGTTGGTGAATCGGGCTATGATAGCGAAAAAGCCGACAGCCTCTTAGCCAAACGAATAGCGCATGTAAACGGACGGATTATCGGATACCAGATATTCAATGAAACCCTGTCAAATTTCGACAACAACTTCGTACTTCAGATAGAGAACCTGATAGAAAACACAGCGCTGTACGACGTCCCTTTGCGGCGGGAGCGTTTGGTCTTCACCCATCAATTCAAACCCGATGTACGTTACAGGGAAAGCGCTAAAAATGTGTATGCTATCGACCAGGAGAAATCGATGACACAAGGATGGGTGCTGTTTCCGCCCAAAAGTGTAGAGATGCAGCACGATATGCTGACCCAATCCATTGACACCGTTATTTTGGAAATAAAGCAGGACAACGATGGGGTCATTGAAAGTTTGCACAGAGCTTTTAATGAGTTCGGCGACAAGCATTTCCGGTATTCTCCAACCTGGACTTCCTATAACAGAAGAGATTCGACCTGGGCTGTCAATCGCGAAATGCTCCGCAGGATGCCCGGAAAAATCCCCGCATGGTTCTTACCCAGTATGACCCTTACCTTCGACAATACCGAAACGAGCTTAGACTATAACCTCCTCTTGTCGGAAAGCGAGTTGAAGGAGATAAACGGTTTCTTGGAAGATATTACCCGTTATGAACCCGACTATAAATATAAAGGTAAAAGGAAAAATGTGAAACGCTGCAACTGTCCGGATGATTACTTAACCGAAGACGTCCAACCAGACGAGCTTTTGTATGACAAGAACGGCGACCCCATCTACCTGAATACCCGTAAGATACGCAACCATCTGTACGTTTCCTATATGAGTCGTCTCAAATCATCCTACAAGATAAGGACGATATGGCCCTGTAAACTAAGATATTATACCCTTGCCCAGGCAGGAATGGATATCATCGGTCATCCGGCTAAGGACGAATTAGTCAATCTCTATAAGGTGCGGGATTTCAAACGCAAAAAGTATATGAAGAATATGGAATTAGACTTATTAGTCCTCTATTTCAAGCACAAACGGACAGCGTTAGAAAACTTCATGCACAAGAACGACAGGTACTCCTTTGAATCAAATGGAGAGACTTACTATTGGATAAAGAGAGAATTACTTCCGTGATTGTAGGTTTCAGGAAAAGGGGGATGTAAACAACTCCCCCTTTAAAGCCGTGTCTGCCGACAGGCAGGGGGGCAGGGGGATGTAAACTATTAATAAATTATTATACAATATGGCTTGTTATAAGATACCTTTGCTTTTTTCGCGTCTGTTTGAATCGGGCGATTTATCTGTATGCTCCGAAGAAGAATCCATTGACCGCAACTTAGAGCTGATAATCTCGACGTGTCCTGGTGAGCATAAGTTTGACCCTTCTTTCGGATGCGACATCTGGGACCTTGATTTCGAGAACGTCGTCTCGGTACAGCAGTGGGAAAGCAAGTTTGTGGGATTCATCAGCGACGCCATCACACGCTATGAGCCGAGGATCAAAGAAATAGAAACGAAAGTACATTTTCTCGACGTCAAAAACCAGCATGAGTTTTCGGGCGCTGTATCCATTCGTAAACGGGTAGATATACGTATCTATAGCGAGATTTTCAGTTCAGGCAAGAAATGTTGTTTTTATTATTCACTTTATTTAGGCCCTTTAACAAATGATTAAATATGTTTGATAAATCAAAATACTATAAAGAGGTTATAAAGAGCCGGATGTATAAGAACGCCACCGCAATATGGGGTGTTCGCGACGTCGACGACTTTGACCCTATATTAAAATTGTTAGTCGAATCGTTAGCCAGCGAGATCAACAAGCTGTCGAATGAATTAGAGAACTTAGAAGCCCGGTTATTAGAGCGCCTTGCCGGTACGCTCACCCCCGACATCTTCCTCTCGGTACGTCCAGCCCATTTAATCCTCCATGCCAAGCCGTCCGAAGAGCAGGCCACTCTTCGCAAGTCGTCCGTTTTTATACACAAGAAAAAAGATTCCGAGCTTATTCACTTCTCCCCGGCAGGTGATTTCAACTTGATAGCAGGCGATGTGTTAGCCATCATCTGTGCAGGCAAACTTTACCATATCGACAACCGTAAATCGAAAGATATAAGGGCGCGAAGCCAGAGACGTTCCGAAAAATTCAACGATAAAATATGGATTGGATTACGTATTCATCCTTCCCTTCAGCGCATCCAAAACCTTTCTTTCTATTTTGATTTGCCAAACATCGAAAAACGGAACGAGTTGTTACAACTGTTACTGTACAGTCGTTGGGAGCAGGATGGCGTCACGCTGTCGATACGTCCGGGTATCCACAAAGAAACAAGTCCAAACAATAAATACACGCCGTTAGCCGACTACGACCCGACCTATCTGTCGAATGAAAGTATCCTGAATCATTACAGTCACCGGTTCATAACTGTCAGGGACGAGATAGTCAACTTAGAAAAAAACTACAAAATCATCCCCGAAGAGTTAGCCGACCTGTTTCCCGGCATCGAAACGAGTGAGAACCCCACCCATCTGTTATGGCTCAAAGTGACGTTACCGCCCGGGTTTGACTACTATGTGTTAGATGATTTCTTTGTGTCAATCAATGCCTTCCCAATTATCAACCGCAAGTTTTACTCTAAATATACCAAAAAAAACCCATACGTTTCGGTTATCCCTTTCGAGACCAATGAGAACGAATATTTTCTTTCGGTAGAGCAGGTTTCCGATTCCAACCGACGTCATTATATCAACCAGCCCTTACGAAGCGACGACGAAGATAACGAGTGCGGCACTTACATCCTCAAACGGGGTGGCGCCGAGCGGTTTGACGCCCGCAATGCCAAAGAATCGCTTTCCAATCTGATAGACCTGTTGCGGGAAGAAAACACTTCGTTCTCCCTTTTTGGCAAAGGTTTTGTAGACGAGATAGTCAAACGTATTGATACAGAGTTAGTTCTGATAAAGCTCAAACTACATGAGATACGTATCAACAAGGATATAACCAATTACATTGTCATCGATTCGAATGAGGTAGGCGATGTCGTTTACGTCGATTATTGGGTGACCAACTGCGAAGAAGCCAATGGTATCAAGTCGGGTATACCGCTACTCGCTTTTGGCGACTGTCCGGTGAATAGCGATTCGCTGCTTACGTTGACCCAAAGCTATGGCGGCACTCAACGCCGCGACCAGTCGCCCGACACATATAAGTTTGTATTGACAAGCCGAGACCGTATTTTTACTAACGACGACATTGTCAACTTCTGCTTGTCCCGGTTCAAAGACAACATCGTCTCCGCTCATGTCACCAAAGGGATACGTGTCAGTTCGCGCCCCAAAGAAGGACTTATCCGCTCCATCGATGTACATATCACACTGAGAGACGAAATAGGAAACGACGCATCCAACCACCAGGATATGGAAGACCGGCTATTGGCGTTGCTCAAAAAGCGGTCGCCCGATATGTTCAATTACAGAGTTTTCATCACCAACCAAAGCAAGAATAAACTATGAGCTTCGCATTTTCTACCCTCCTGACATCCTACCTGCTGACGCCAATACTCGCTATGATCATGGGCTTGATCTCCTATTTCATGGCCAAAAAGAACAAGCTGCTGAGCAACCGCAAGATGATATTCCTCATATTGCTCATTTCCGTCCTACTCTGCGTACCCGCTTTGCTTGGCTTTGTTCATTACGAGTTTATGCCCTATCTGTATGTCACCTTGATGGTCGTTTACTTGATAGCAGGCTATTACAATGTACTGTTCCTGAAGCGTTATCTGCAAAATGTAAAAAAGGAAAACTCATTTCCTGTGATTTTCTTTTTCCAGTTTGTGATGATGTTCATAGGCGCCGCATTGTTTGTTACCGTTTTCAACCTGTGCAGCGAGTTGAAATTCGGGATATGGGCTTGTACCTGTATGTTATCGTTTATCTTCCCGCCGTTGTTTTGGGAGACATACAATAAGTATATGTCCATCCCTCCGGAAGTGTTCAAAGCATGGAAATATTCGGATAAAGAAGCGATGCCCGATGTCATACCCGACTACGACCGCCTGATGGTCATGGAGATAGAGCTATACAAAACA
>Ga0209628_10002046_pt1 | contig 13470 bp, 9 predicted proteins | sample TergutCu122P4_FD_187285 | JGI IMG/M metagenome (GOLD analysis project Ga0209628, IMG submission 187285) | Cubitermes ugandensis P4 segment gut microbial communities from Kakamega Forest, Kenya - Cu122 P4 (SPAdes) (version 2) | ecosystem: Host-associated > Arthropoda: Insects > Digestive system >...
CCTGCTAAGTGTTTATAGCGTGAGCAATGTGTGGGATCCAGTGCAAGAGTAGACGCCTTGTGCTCCAGTTGCAGTCTGCCAAAGTATCTCGATGGTGACCAGTGGCTTTGTATGAAGCTGGACGATCAGTGTTAATGCTAATGAAGGGAACCAAGATCCGGAGAATTGAACTCAATAAAGTTCATTTGTATCAGCATTATTCACTGTTTATGCCTAATAAACTCCAGTACACTTGACGTGGGGATTACTGCAAGTGTGTGCGGCCTGCCCAACTCCCCGTCCTAACTGAAGTTTGAGCTCCGTCCCTCCTGGAACAACATCCACAATACGCTCCCCACTGAAACCACGCAGGATACAACATCCGAGTACTAGAGGAAGGGCAGAAAAGGAAACAAAAAAAAAGGGGGAAAGGAAGAAAGGAGAAGAAATTGGTAAATATTAAACGAAAGGGATGGATATATAGTACTGGACGCAACATTTAAGAGTAAACACGCCAATAAAATGATAATATATGAACCCTGAGGATGGGACCCATTGTCCCAAAACATCAGTAACAGATTACCACTACCCACTGTGATTTAACCCAGAAGAGAGCAGATCTCAGCTACTTCATGGCGGAAGCCTGAAATCACATATATGTACAGCAAAATTCCAATAATCCAGTACCCATGGGATCAGAGAGGTGTCCTATTATTCTATAATCTGGATTATGAGACTATATCTATTCTCACCCACATTCCTACAGGTAATTTTTTGTTACTGCTCTGATACTAGAGCTGTACAACCAATCACATCCCATTGGGATACCTTCTCCATCTGCCGGTTCAGGGTCATCAGGTTCCTCTTCTATATTTTCTGGAGTCTCCATAGCTGTAGAAGTTGATGGAATAGGAGACAAGGGGTCAGAAGATACCACAATGGTTGATAAAGCACTCTTGGAGACCTTGTTGAACATGTCCCTGATATACGCCTGTTTCACCCATGAAGCTTTTCCTGGTAAGAAGCAGAACTTCTGGGCTTGGGACTTCCCTCCTCAAGTGCCAGCTTATTGGCATTTCCAGATTATCAGATGACATATTAAAGGAATTTCACTGTATTATAATTTATGGCCTAGTATTCACATTTTGTGAAATGGAAACAAAACTGAAAAAGGGTTACCAACAGTGACTGTAATGTACAGACATTACACAACACTTTTGACCAATAAAGAATTCAGTAAAGCTGGCAGACAGACCTATTTCATGTAGGTGAGGTGAACATGAAAGGACATTTTTTGTTTATAATTCAATTTTATGAGGCCCATTGTACAAAACCTGCAAATGGCATGTCAGCAGCAATTAGCAGGTAGTCTACTCACAAGTGAGAAATGTGAGATTTGCATTAAATCAATTAAGCCACTGCTACATTTCAAAATAATTCTTTGATGAAAAGAGGCCAAAAACAAGAAAATGTTTCAAATGAATACAATTTTATGAAGAATACACACAGGAGATAAAAGCACAAGTGTCTCAGCAATACACAAAACAGCCAATGAAAGTGCCAAACAGGGTGAGTAAGGCAATGACATTTCCTTGTGAGCAGAAACTCAAACTGGAGAGGACTAGTTGATCAGCAACGTGAACAAGAAGGTAAATCATTTAAACAATACTCTAAATGGGATATACACTAGAAGACAGGACTGAAAATATAAACAATATCAACAATGGAATCAGCAGTAGTAGCAACAGTGTACTGCTGAATGCAAGGGTGGAATACCAGGGGTACAAAAGTTAATGATGATTAACACTATATGAAAGTGATGATTAACACTACATGAATGTGACTGTTGTTGTCAAAATTATTTTAAAAAATGCTTGTAAAGACTATCACTACATACCACTGCAAGCAGTTTTCTTTATCTAGACTGTACTTGGTAGAGAAGTAAGACTAATTATTATAATATTTGCTTGCAAGTGACTCACTCCTAGCCTTACACTTAAACATTTCACCAGCCAAAAGCACTGGGGTAGAGATGTACATGACAGCTGTGGAGATAAGGATGATTTCAAGAAACACAGGACACAATAACTCTGTTCCCTTTGTGCATGTCTACGTAACCACATACTGAAAGCCTGTACTATGTCGCTTGATCAATCACTGTTACGCTACATCCACATACGTACTGAGATGAAAAGTGACACAAACATCTGTTAAGGCTGTGCAGAAGTCATTAAACTGAAATCTCAAACACTATCCTCAGTGGAATGTTTCCATTTCACCTGAGTAACTGTCACTACAGTGAACCTCCAAATCCTTGTCTTGGTGACAAATATGACAGCCTTGCTGGCATTTTCATGCATCTTGGGCACCGTAACATTAGTCTTGTGTGCCCGTTTTGTGTTGGCAATGGCCTCAGACCATGTAACATAAACTATCTACTGAAGACAGCGACAAAGTTATATACAAAGTTTGCCTGAAAAGGTTTATTGTTTAATGCCAGTAATATATTGTATAATTCCTTGAACAAACTCACTGGATGTGTTACACACCTCATTTTTCTACATAATCTCCATCAACATCAACAGCCTTGCAAGTGCCAAAAACAACAGCATCTATCATTTTCTTGTACCAGTCTGAAATTTGTATTTAAGAGCCACTTTGTCACTTCTTCAATAACCTGGTCATCACTCCCTAACTTTTTCCCATGGACAGCATCTTTGAGGCCTCAAAACAGCTGAAAATATGAGGGAATAAGATCTGGGCAGTATGGTGGGTGGGGAAGAACAGCCCATCTGTGTTTTCAACCTCTTGTGTGATCATGCACTGTTGTGTTGAAGCAGGATTATCAGCAAAATTATTGTGAAACTAAACCCTCCTGAAATGTTTTCTGTAAGGTTTTAAGACTTTAAATGTACAGATCTGGGTTAATGGATTGAACATACATGGCATAACATTTACCAAAATCAACACTTCTGCATCCCAAAAAATCAGTGGCCATGACTTTCCTTGTTGAAGCGGTAGCCTTAATCTTGTTCTTCCAAGGAAAAGTTGGATGATAACATTCCAATTTATGTCTGTGGTTCAAAGTGATGGATCAATGTTTCATCATCAGTGATGATGTGTGACAAACAGCTTTCACCATCAGCCATGTAACAGGACAGGAAATCTGAACATTTCTCTTTCCACATTGTTGTGTTATAGTCGACCAGGCTTTGTCCAACCCAATATTCACACGCTTTAGAATATCCTTGGGCTGGGTTTAGCCTCACACCTCAGACATTGGACATGGAGTACGAGATTAAGGACCTGCGTGGTGTAAACCTGTTGACCCCTCTCCCTCTTACCCTTTCTCCTCTACCTGGGACCTGAAACTGTTTTCTGAGGACACTCTGGTTTGATTGTCTGAGCAGTTTACTTGGGCCAAAATTACATCCAGGCTGGGAGGCGAAATTCGGTTTTGGCATATCCTCAGGCGAGGCCAAAGGGTCTGTGCTGGCTCCGTGTGTTGAGTTGTGTTTCAGGTAGCCCTTCATGTGTTGCTTAAGGGCATGTTCTTATATTTCTTTGTAACACGAAGCCAGCCCGAAATATGGGTCATTGTTTTGTAAGTAAGCAGTTTCATGATTGTATTATTTTCTTTATTATGATTTAGTAAACTGGTTTGTTTAAAGTATGGTGTTGTATTTACTTGCATGTAATGAGAGCTTCCATGAGATTAGTGCATGCAAGTAAAGTGGTAGCTGTTGAGCGTGATTTCATTCGTTTGTAACTATGTTTGTTTGGCCTCTATAGATCATGGTTGACTGTAAGTTAGTGGCCCGGTAAATGGGGCAACCTATGTACTAAGGTTTTGAGGACTGCCGGGTTGGCAGGTGTATGTCTTTTGTTTGTTTGGTGTGAATCCTAGTTTTTTGCTTAAAGACAGGCTACTATATGAACTCTGCATCTGGGAGATCAGCAGTGACGCTGATGACACTACATAGATTATTTAGATCTATAGTGTCGGAGGGTTTATCTGTGGATTTAACTAAGGTAAGCGAGTGTTGCAAGAAAAATCGTTGAGTTGCAGAACCAGGTTACGCAACCAAAGGTGGGTCTGTCGTCGTTGATGCCACGTTTTAGAACCCAGATCTCTCATCTGAAAGGCCGTCTGATACATATGACAACCTTGGGGCTATTCCCTGCGAACATTACGACTTCACGTTATCGGGAATTACACGATCAGCTAGATTGTATCGAGCAGAATATTACAAGCCTGGAAATGGCAGACCGACCAGGTCAAGAGGAGAAAGGGGAGCAGGACAACATGCACGAGATGGCACATTGACCCTTAAGGACACACCCTAACTTGTTACCTAGTAAGGTGGGCGACCGTTTGGGTGCTGAGGACAGAGGAGACACAGGAAATGTGAGTACGGTTACGGCTGCTGTTAATAATGACATTGAAGCCCTGCTGATGCAGGTCGCGCAAGCGAGCACTGGGATTAATGCAGCAACATCACCGTCATTAGGGCAGGGTGCCAGTCAGGTGTTTACCCCTCACTTTTATCGAAGACTTCCCCACCCCTTAAGTCATCTCTTGAAAGAACTACCTATCATGGATGGTACCGACGTCAACCTTTGGTGTGACTTCTTGTTGAAAGTACTTAAAATACGTCAGGTGGGGCAAAAGACTGAACCAACCATTTACGAGATCATGTATCCGTATTGTCGCGCTGAACCACTGGCTTTTGTGACTAATGCTATAACAGCTATAGAGAGTTTTGAAACCTTCCATGCCCGGTTATTGGGACAATTCATACCCTCGAGGCAGATCTCTCAATTGCGAGCAGAGATATACAGAAGGGTGCAATGTGAAGGGGAACCCCTTGCTACTCATATGCAATCCATTAGGGATGCAGCCTTGATGCTTCGTATTAGGGAAAATGAAGCACAAGTGGTGGAACAGATTGTAGAAGGACTTACGCCCCTTCAACGCACCCGCTTTGTTTTCCAGGCTCCTCCTTCTTTGCTTCTGCAATTGGAGCAACTGGCAGTAGTGGATCAGAACATCGCGCATGCGGATTAGACGAGAACTGTTCAATCTACGGTGGTTACGGTGGTTGTAGTCAAATCGCACCCCAAACCTTGTGATCCAAGATCTGCTTGTGCACAGTCATCACGGATTTCGAGGCCAGGTAAACCTGTTTGTTTCTACTGTCAGAAACCGGGACACGTTCAGAAAAAGCGTTTTCTCCATTTGGCACAACTACATAAATCTAACCATCCAGTTGCTACAGTGCAGCCATGACTAGGGGCACGGGCCCGGAAGATCGTGGGGGTCATGACGAACTTACTGCCCCAGATAAGGGCCCAGGGGGGAAAACTGCATCTTCCCGTCTGCTCAACTCAGGATCTGTGAGGTCTTTAATTTCCTTTGATCACGTCCAACAGTTGAGATGGGGGGATCCTAACCTCCAGTTAGGTCCGACTGGGGTGACATGTAACGGCATCGGGAAAGAGATTTGAAATTGTCGGTCAAGTAAAGGTGAGACTTAAAATATATGGGTTTTCGTGGTTCTGGATGTTTCTAGTGAGCAGATGGCTTCGGGGTCAGCCCATCTTAGGAGCTGATTTTATGTGTATATCAATGACCAAGCTGGTACTCGAGCTTGGAAGCTCTAGATGTCATTTTGCTTTCGCTCCATCGGTGTGCATTAATTTCATTCAGGGCAGGGACTGCCCGCCTTGTTCTCTATATATGTCCTTTTCTTCTCGGGTACCCTGAGTACAGATGGGGAAACTTTCCCCTTCTCAGCAAGAAAAGTTGGAACAATTATCAGCCAGTATTCTGACGTGTTGAACAAGGAGCTGGGTCTTACTCATCTTATGGAGTATGAGATTCAATTGCTAGACAACACACAAGTCAGGTCAGCACCTTACAGACTAGCCACATCAAAGATGCAGTATTTAAGGGAGCACATCAAAAGGTTATTAAGGGAGGGCATCATTGAGCCCTTATTTTCCAATTATTCTAGCCCCAAGTTCCTGGTTCCCAAGTCGGTGGGGGCTTATCGTGCAGTCGTGGGTTTCAGAGTACTGAATAAACAAATCGCAATAGACTCCATCCCATTGCCCCATATCCATTCCGCGTTCCATTGGTTTGCCAAAGTGAAATAATTTACCACCTTAGATCTGAATCAGGCCTACCATCAGATACCTTTGGCTCAGGCTTCGAAGCCTTTGACAGCCTTCTGCACGGACTGGAACTTGCATCAATACACTCGTGTACCTTTTGGCCTGACGACGGGAGCTCAGGTGTTGACAAGACTTCTTGATCAAGTGTTTCAGGACCTGAAGTTTGATTTGGTGTACCATTATTTAGATGATGTGGTCATATATAGTGAAAGTTTTGAATCCCACCTTCAGCATATCCGCCTAGGGTTGGATCGCCTCAGAATGGCCAGTTTGACAGTTAAACCTGAGAAGGTCGTATTTGCCAGACAGGAGATTTCATTCCTGGGACACATGGTTTCACCAGCCAGAGTGTGCATCGATCCTGAGCACACAAGAGCAATTCGCGAATTTCCTACTCCCTGCGATACTAGAGGCACTAGTCGTTTCATAGGCATGGTAAATTTTTGCCACAAATTTATACCCCGCCTTGCCGATGTGGCTGCGCCCCTCAATGCTCTGCATAAGAAAGGCATGAAATTCACATGGGGTCAGGAACAACAGGAGGCTTTTGAAGCCCTGAAACAGGCCATTTCCCAACCACCCGTGTTAAGGATGGCGGATTTCTCAGAGAAGTTAATCTTGCAAATGATGCCAGTGGTGTCGCACTGGGAGCGGTCCTCTTGCAGTAGTGTGACGGGATTAGACAGCCTATTGCATATGCCTCGAGAACCCTGAGTGCCCAGGTGCGCAAGGCTTCATCCACATATGAACTGGAATGTTTAGCAGTGCTTTTCGGGACCGAGAAGTTGAGAAAATATATCGAGCATAAGGAATTTATCCTGAAAACAGATAACCAGGCTTTGTCCTGGTTATTGTCACACCCCCGGCAACTGGGGAATATTGGCCGCTGGGTGGTGAAGTTATCGGCATTGAAATTTCAGGTACGACATATTAGAGGGAAGCAAAATATTGTGGCCAATACTCTTTCCCAGATGTTTGAGGGTCCACTGCCTGAGGCGCCCAATCTGGAGGTTTGTCACCTAAATCTCACTGCCTTTCCTCTTGCCTTTCAAGAGATGGGGCAATTGCAGAGAGAGGATCCTGTGTTAGCCGGCATTATTGCTAAACTGGAAGGCGGGGACAATGTGCGGAATTATTCTTTGTCCAAGGGTACCTTGTATTGTCATGCTATTAATAGACGCGGTCAAAAGTTGGTGGTCCCCACTGCTGCTATACCCATGGTTCTTGCTTATTTTCATGCCTCCCCATTAGGTGGACACCTTGGGGTCTTCAAGACCATAAATAAGATACGTTCTCTGTTCATTTGGAAGGGGATGGACAAAGAGATTCATTCGCGAGTGCACGTATGTCATACGTGTGCCCTGAGTAAACCGGCTCAGAACTCTAGATTGGGGTTGTTAGGGTCTGTGGTAGCACAAAGGCCGATGCAAAAGATTTTCATTGACTATGTCGGCAAATTTCCGCAGAGTAAGGTGGGCATTTCAGCTATCCTCGTCTGTGCCAAGTTTGTTTGGATGATTCCCATCCGACAGGCCACGACCAAAGCGACCATAAAGGCTCTTCAGGACAGGATATTTTCTAGCTTCTCCGTTCCAGAGATTTTGGTATCAGATAATGCTCAGTGTTTTACGTCCAAGGAATTCCAGCAATTTTGCTTTGAACTGGGGGTGAAGTATGTCACTACATCACCTCACTACCTGCAACCCTCCCATGCTGAACAGTTTAACAGGAACCTACGAGCCGCCTTGATAGCTTACCATAGTGGAGCCCATGCCACATGGGATCAGAATCTCACATGGTTACAGCTAGCGTTTAATACTGCTCAGCATGAATCTACCAAAGCAGCGCCTTTTCTAGTGATATTTCCGTTTCAAACTGGGTCACCATTTATTAATCAATGGAAAATTAATGAGCTGCTTCCTGAAAGATTTAATAGAAGGGCATTGAAGAACAAATTGTTGGCTGTCAAGCAAAATCTGTTGAAGAGTCAAACTAGCATGGCTCTCAGATATAATCATAATTGTGTACCACAACCATTTAAGGTAGGGATTTAGTCTATTACAGGAATCATCCAATTAGTCACACTGGACGTCAGATCACAGCTAAGCTCCTTCATTGTTGGAAAGGCCGCTTCAGGGTTGGTAGCTTCTTAACTCCCGTCATGGCTAGATTGGTGGACCCGGCTACAGGAAACTTTGTGACTAGGGCCCATGTGTCATTGTTAAAGTCCAGGTCCTGGGTACAGGATTAAGGTATATGCTTGTTGTCATGTTGTGATGTACATCTAGTCTGGGATGTTTGATACGCTGTGGACGGCGTCTCCTTTTAATTTTGATTCATATACTTAGTTCTTGAGTAATACTGACTAGGTAGACTGATATGTCTCCTGTTTACTAGGAGGTAATTGTAAGCATGGCCATGCTTACGCATATGGGAGAAAATATTATGTGTGGACACAATTATGAGGTAAATTATAAGATGTACTAGTACCCCAACAAGTATGGTAGTGTTGGAACCTATATGAGTGGTGTTGCTTGTTATGAGCAATGAGCTTCAGATTGTAAGAATGTTAGATTATAAGAAGGTTGAACATTATTGTTCTTATTCTTTTGTAATGTGTAAGATTAACCTTGACTCGGGATTGTCACCCATATGTATTATGTGAATCGGTGACACGGCCTAAAAGAGTGTGGTGGAGTATATTTCATATTGTGTTGTATTTATGCCCTTAGGTCATTGATGTATTGTCAAAAAACTGATGAGGTTAGAAGTGTTACTTAGCGTATCCAAACTTATGTTAGTTTTAGGTTTCAGGCTTTCCCTTGTTTCCCGTGTGTATCCTTCCTCATCTGCCAATGAGGGTCCAGGAGGGGGCAAGCCTACACCTGTGGAAGTAGGCTGGTGCACAAGTGGTCACTCACCCCGCCAGTCTCGAAGACTTGCAGCATGGAACTCTACATGTGGTGCTCCGATTCAGTGTACAAGTGAGGACATGAGTGTTGTCATGCCTTGCTGGTACCATGGAAGGGTAGAGAGCTGTCTGCGACTGTAGTCGCTCTTAGCCACTTCACACTCTAGGGCAGCAGAATTGAGACCCTTGCAGAAACTGTAGTGAGTGTGGAAGTGCATCGTTGTCTGAAAGCGGATCGTATCACCGTCTTTGGGGGTGGTGGAAGTGCTGTGATTAGCCTTGCACCTTGGACATTGGACCTGGCATATGAGATTAAGGACCTGCGTGGTGTAAACCCTTTCTCCCCTACCTGGGACCTGAAACTGTTTTCCAAGGACACTCCGGTTTGGTCGTCTGAGCAGTTTACTTGGGCCAAAATTATGTCCAGGCTGAGAGGCGAAATTCGGTTTTGGCATATCCTCAGGCGAGGCCGAAGGGTCCGTGCTGGCTCCATGTGTGTTGAGTTGTGTTTCAGGTAGCCCTTCAAGTGTTGCTTGAGGGCATGTTCTTATATTTCTTTGTAACAAGAAGCCAGCCCAAAATATGGGGCATTGTTTTGTAAGTAAGCAGTTTGATTGTATTATTTTCTTTATTATGATTTAGTAAATCAGTTTCTTTATAGTATGGTGACGTATTTACTTGCACATAATGAGAGCTTCCACGAGATTAGTGCATTCTCAGGCATCAATAACGTTGTTCACCCTTCCCTCTGATACTGTGAACTCAATCCCAAACCTGGTGGCTGAAATCAGTTGGTCATTTCAAATGAGTTCATCATCACACTGAAGCAATGTCCAAGCAGCTGCTGTCATTGGCCAGCCATTGCAATACACATCAATGAGCTCTGCTTGGCCTTTCTCAGAACCTGTGAATCGTGAAACCCGACAACTAAAAGTGCTTTTATCAACACCACCAAATTCAACATTTTTTATCACTTTTGAATGTTCATTACTGAGTCCTTCTCTGCCACAAGAAATTCAATAACAGCCCGTTGTTTAAAATCACACATCACCATACCACACCACTTTGGCAACCCCTGCGCAATCGAAAGACAACATATTGTCCTGCATCAGTGCAGTAGCATGCAGGAAATTCAAAATTCATCATCATCAGTCTGGCGTAACAGTCCAGTGTGACCCTTGGCCTCCCACATAATCCTCCTCCAATCCTGTTGATTTTGGGTCTTCACTCACTAACCTTGGATGCTCATCCTCATGAGATCCTCCTCCACATCTGATATCCAACATTTTCTGCTTGGTCATCCTCATTTCTTCCTGCCATAGATTTCTTCTTTCATGATCTTTTTAGGCATACAAAAATTCAAAATAAACCACAGAGACAGACATTTCCCATTGAATTTGATCGATGTACAGAGCTCTGGAAAGCATTTTGGGCAACCTTCATATATTATACTTGCACAACCCTTCTCTTCACTGACGTATAAGAATATAGGATGTTTAATTTTCAAAACACTTAACTGTTTAAAATTCTTCATTCGCTAAGCAATCCTGACACTGGAAGCAAGAAGATGGTACTGCAGGTGGTTTCAATAATCAGGACACCATGCATTTCTTGATTCAGAACTCATGTTTCCTCATAAGAAACATCATTTACATAAAAAGAAAATGTGACCAGCCAAGAATAACAGGCACTTGTGTTCCTGAAAATCCCCATGCAGTTAATGAAGTTCCATTGCATGACTTTAAAGGCAGAAGCCAGGGTTTAGTAATTGTCTACAAAATCAAAGGGCCCATGTTTTTCAAGAACACTTGTAACTCACGGCCTGTGACCTCCTATATCTCCACATACAATCGTGTGCTATCAATATTTGAAGCACACACTGAAAGATGGAGTTTGTGTTAACAATCCATATAATTTGCAAAAACTGAAAGATATACAGACAGAGATACCTCCTATCACAAGACAGTTTGGTTGTGTACTGAGAAATATTTTCAAAGGTGCAAGGTCTACTCAGAAGCTGGAAGTCAGCACTTTGGGCCTACTGCGTGAAAAAAAGTTAAGATGAACTTCTGGGTGAAAACAGACTCCCAGTGGACAAAGCCCTCCTATACAATCAACATCCTGTGACAGCTGCAGTGTTCAGTGACACAATTACAGGTAAAGGATGTATTAAATCTTCAACAAAAGCAATATTTATATTAAATAAGCAAATATAATAGTAATATGGTCTTTGTAACTGAGTTGTTCCCATCCCACACCTATTCAATTCTCACCATACGAGCTACGGGCCACAGACACTCCAGTAATGATTGCCAATGTACACAGACAGAACAGAAAGTAATCTACCAAGATATTCCTGAGTAGTGCGCCAGGTTATGGTTGTGTGCGTGAATTTCCCACCAGGTTGTCACCACACACAATTCAAGACCAGTCTAAACACAGTTTTCATTATATACCCATTTGCTAAGCAGCTACATGTTTTGATCCTATACCCAAATAATCGTCAGGCTTGCATAACCACCAGGCCATGCTAGTTACAAGCACTATGTGCAACGTTATAAAACCAACCTTACACACACACTGGAATATATACACAACAGACGCACAAAATCTCCTCCTATAAGTTTTGGCACTAGAACGTGTTAGATTACTTAGTGGTGTTCCTAATCTCTTAACGTTGATGTGAATACTCAAGCTCTAGAAATTACAATAAAAGCGGCACAAAGTAGTATGTTACAACAGAACTGTCAAGCACTGAAACATTCTAAGCCTAACAGCGAATGAAGCAATGAAATTAATTTGTTACATTACCTGCAAACCTGATTTTGATTAGATCCAAGGGATGCAGAATCAGAGTAGATGCCACCCCTCCAGATATGCCGGCAACCAAGTGCTCATACTTCACGTGACTTAAAACGGTTATTTTTCGACTTGGAGATGCACCTCCCGACGATTTTATTGTTGTCATTTCGTGGCTAGAATTAAGCTTCCTAGATGTGTATTGTAGGACAGATGAATCATTTTGATTTTGACTACGTCTGTTTGTAACCTCTAGCAGTATTTCCCACACACTCGCACCCGTTGTAACTAAATATACTTTAAATACACGAATTAAAAACCTTACGTAACTGCCCTCGTGACCTAACTCATCTCAAATCGACAACGACCATCTTTCCAGGGGCACCACCATTCAAAATAATATATCTCACACCTGCAGGGCACGAAGGCCAACTTGATAGCCGCAAACCAGTGGTTGAATAACCACAACAAAGCAGGCACAGATTACAAGGTTCCATGGGCCTACTCGAATTAGCTAAGACTGTTGTTAACTTGATCATACCGATTAAACGTACGGGATACAGCTCGACAAGTACTAGCGAACCAAAATGAAATAGGGAATGAGATTATGCAGCGTCGAATGAAAAAAGAGTATAGAGTGGAATCACAATCATATTGGCAGGGGAAAAACCTAGTACGTGTCTCAATGGCCCTTGGTTCAGCACAAACACCATACGAACTGGCCTGAGCGTTAGAGAAAGCTAAGAAAGATCCGTATTAAAAAGCTCTCAGTGTAGCAGAACACAGCAATGCGCCAAACAGCCTTATCTTTTTCATCTGTGCTTCCATCAGAAATTTAATGCACTGATCGAACCTGCGTAATCCACAGTGCAAATACCACAGATTGTAGCAGATGCAATGTGCGCTACCAAAGTTATAACTGCAAACTGCTTGCGGCATGTGGCCACGTGACGCCGTAGCTAGCTTGAGAAAAAACGGATACGTCATTTGAAGCGTTGCGAAAACCGAGTAACTGTTAAGAATAGCTTAACCGCCCAAGTAAGGTGAAATAAGCAGGCATAATGCTGTTTGGTAGCCCCAGATAGTTTGTCAGATCAAAGGAAATAAAATTCTCCTTGCTGCAGCAGGAATTGGTATTATGCGGTTACAAATGCACAACGGCCTGTCCAGGACAAAATTCGACGAATCCAGATTTCTGGGGTGTACATATATACATTCCATGGATCCATAAGTGTGTCATAGAGACAGTAGGATGTAGAACAAGTCACACATACACAAATTTACACTGTAAAATACTACAAAATTTTACAAAAATATTATAAATCATCTTTACACATAAAAAATACATTTATAGAGTAAAAGGAGTGTGTATGTAGGTATTTTCTTAGGGCTGTTTTAAATTTTACCTTGTCAATTTGAGGATTGTCACAGTATATGCTACTCTTGAGGAAAATTTGTGTTCCTGCATAGAATGTACTTTTTTTTTGAAAACAAGATACGTTGAGATTTGGTCTATGAAGATGATGAAGACTCCTTGTATTAATATTGCGTATAGATGAATTTGTTTGAAAAATTTCTTGATTATTGACAATTAAGTTCCTTAA
>Ga0209628_10002047_pt1 | contig 13466 bp, 9 predicted proteins | sample TergutCu122P4_FD_187285 | JGI IMG/M metagenome (GOLD analysis project Ga0209628, IMG submission 187285) | Cubitermes ugandensis P4 segment gut microbial communities from Kakamega Forest, Kenya - Cu122 P4 (SPAdes) (version 2) | ecosystem: Host-associated > Arthropoda: Insects > Digestive system >...
TTATGGTCTTATGGTCTTATGGTCTTATGGTCTTATGGTCTTATGGTCTTATGGTCTTATGGTCTTATGGTCTTATGGTCTTACGGTCTTACGCTCTTACGCTCTTATGGTCTTATGGTCTTATGGTCTTATGGTCTTACGGTCTTACGGTCTTACGGTCTTACGGTCTTACGGTCTTACGGTCTTACGGTCTTACGGTCTTCAAAACCCCGGTGTGTAAGCGTTTTGTGAAAATTCGGCTTTGAGTTTATTAATTTTTGTCTGAATACTGGCGTCAAAGTTAAAGTCATCAATTCTAACTACCAATCCACCAATAAGTTTTGGGTCAACAGAAGGATAAATAATAAAAGTAAAAGGAGTATCTTTTTCCAAGTAATCTTTGATATATTGAATCATTTTATCGGAAAGGGGTGTGGCAGAGGTTATGTGGGCTTCTTTTATGTTGTGGTTTTGGTAATATAACTTTATAAATTGATTGCAAATCATTAACAGTTGAGGCTCTCTTCTTTTTTTCACAACTAATGAGAAAAACCGGTATGTGGTTTCGCATAAATGGTTTTGAAAAACTTCTCTAACCACATTTTGTTTTTTATCTTGGTGAACCACAGGACTTTCAAAAATAGTTTTCAATTCTTTATGAGCAGAAACAATTTCTTGAATATGCAAAATATCGTGATACACGTTGTCCACATTTTCGGATTCCAAGGCGAAATTGTACAATGCGCCGGCATAACGGGAAGCTAATTTGGGGTTTTTCATAGAAATTTTTAGCGTGCAAAAATAGATTAATTTTAATTTTTCGGATAGGATTTTAAAAAAACATATACCCTTTTCAGTGTAAATGGAATATTATGCAAAGGCGAAATTTTATTCATTCAAATCCACAGCATAATACACAATTTGTCCGTTGGAATAGATACCGGTTAGCAGAAGCACTTTTTCGTCGTCCGTATCAAATTTTATTTGCTCATAAACTTCTGCCAAGTCATCTTCTGAATTAATCGAGGATTTATTTGCTTTTAAAATGATATAGCCTTTTTGAATTCCGGCTTTAGCCAGGCGGCCGTTTTTTTCAACGGAGATCACTTCCAAGCCACCGGGAACGCCAAATTTGAATTTCACATTCTCATTAATTGGTTGAAACTTTGCCCCTAATTGCTCTAAATTAATGGCTTTCACTATGTTTGTATTTCCGGATCGGTTACGTAATTCTACTTGAAAATGGATCTCTTTTTCATTTCTCAATACAGTAACCTGAATATGATCTCCGGGGCGGTAGCGTCCTACCTGTTCTTGCAATTCTGCCATAGATTTCACCTTTACCCCTTCAACGGCAGTAATAATATCTCCTTCTTTAATGCCCACCATTTTCGCTGCTCCTTTGTCGATAACATTTGCAACATATACGCCTTCCAAAGTAGGCAATTTTTTTTCTTTGGCAAACTCATCATTAATATCTCTCGTTTGCACACCCAGTATGGCACGTTGCACCACACCAAACTCTTTTAAATCGGCAACAACTTTGCTGACAATACTTATGGGGATTGCAAAAGAATAACCTGTGAATGAACCGGTTTGAGAAGCTATTGCGGTGTTTATTCCCACTAGCTCACCTCTTGTATTTACCAATGCCCCTCCGCTATTTCCGGGATTTACAGCTGCATCGGTTTGAATAAACGATTCTATTTTTAGGTCAGCGCTTAAAATGTTAATATTTCTTGCTTTTGCGCTTACAATTCCGGCAGTAACCGTGGAAGTTAAATTAAACGGATTTCCCACTGCCAGTACCCATTCTCCGATTTTTAAACTGTCGGAATTTCCAAACGAAATGGGAAATAAATCTTTAGCATCAATTTTTAGCAGTGCTATGTCGGTAGAAGGGTCCGTTCCTACCACATCTGCTTTGAAAGTTCGTTTATCGTTCAAAGTAACTTCAATAGATGAGGCTTTTTCCACCACGTGATTATTTGTAACAATGTACCCGTTTTCCGATATAATGACGCCGCTGCCTGAGCCGCCGGGTTGTTCTTTTGGTTCTTGATTTTGGCGTGGATTTTGAGGTTTGCCGAAGAAAAATTCAAATAAATCCTCAAAATAATCTCCGCGTCCTTGCGAATAGGTTATTTTGTATTTGGTTTTGATATGCACCACAGCATTTACCGATTTCTCCGCAGCAGAGGTAAAATCTACATAATTACCCTGAACCGGATGTTTTTCTCCTAATGTGTGGTCTGTTTGACTACATCGAACCGTAGCAGAAGCAATGAATAGAGATCCGAATAAAATACCTGTGAAAACAAGGATGCTTGAAGTTAATTTCATTTTTTTCATGATGAATAAATTTTGATTAGAAGATTTCATATCAGAACTTGTTTTTTTGCAAAAATTATACCAAAAATAACGAGAATTATTAAGTTTCTATGGAAGAGTTTTTGAGGGTTAATCCGGTAGCATGATTTCAAGAACATTCTTCGTCGTAATCTTCATCACTTCTTCTACTGAAATTTCTAATATTTCTGCAATTTTTTCCGCAATGATTGGGATATAAGCGCTTTCGTTGCGTTTTCCGCGATAAGGGTCGGGGGCTAAAAAAGGTGCATCGGTTTCTAAGGCGATGGCGGTTATTCCTACTTCTTTGACAATCTCTTGCAGTTTATTCTTCTTAAATGTTATCACGCCGCTAATTCCCAGCAAAAAACCGTTATCAATTGCCCATTTTGCCTCTTGAATGCCGCCGGAAAAGCAGTGCAAAATTCCTTTTAACGGGACGCTTTTAAACTTTTTTAACACAGATAACGCTTCGTTAAAACCATCACGAATATGAATGGAAAGAGGCAAATGAGTTTCTTTTGCCCAATGTAATTGGGTTTCAAAAGCAATAAGTTGTTCAGCATAAAACGTTTTGTCGTGATACAAATCGATTCCTGTTTCCCCGATTCCTACAACAGATGGATTATTCAAATGTTTCTCTAAAACAGATAGTTGGGTTTTGTAAGTAGGATTTACATCGGTGGGATGCAGACCAATCATTGGGAAGAGATTTTTGGGAAATTGATGCGTAACTTCAAAAATATCGGGGAGGGATTCTGCAGAAACGCAGGGCAAAATAATCTTCTCCACACGATATTCAATGGCACGTAGAATCACTTCCCGAAAATCATCAGGATAATATTCTCTGTAAAGATGTGCATGAGAATCGATATAATATCCGTTAGTCATACATCAATTTATTGATAATATCTTCTACGGAAATACCTTCTGCTTCTGCTTTATAATTTTTGATGATACGATGTCTTAAAATATTGTGTGCCACTGCTCTAACGTCTTCAATATCGGGAGAAAGTTTTCCGGAAAGGATGGCGTGGGTTCTGGCTCCAACTATAAGAAACTGTGATGCACGGGGGCCGGATCCCCAAGCCAAATAATCTTTTGCCCACGGGTGCCCCGTTCCTGTAAACGGCCGGGTTAAGGTAGCCAAACGAACGGCATATTCATATACATTTTCCGCAATCGGTACTTTTTGAAGTAATTTTTGATAAAAAATAATCTCTTCAATAGACAAAATTTGCGAAGGTTCTAGCATATCCCCATGAATCGTGGTTTTCACAATATCCACTTCTTCATTAAATGAAGGATAGTCTAAATAAATGTTAAACATAAAGCGGTCTTGTTGCGCTTCGGGCAGCGGGTAAGTACCTTCCTGTTCGATAGGGTTTTGCGTTGCCAACACAAAAAACGGATCGGGCAGCGGGTACGTAACGGCATTCATACTCACGGAACGTTCCTGCATGGCTTCCAACAACGCCGATTGGGTTTTAGGCGGCGTACGGTTAATTTCGTCTGCCAAAATAATATTGGCAAAAACGGGACCTTTTACAAACTTAAATTTGCGGTTTTCGTCCAAAATCTCTGTTCCCATAATATCCGACGGCATCAGGTCGGGGGTAAATTGAATACGGTTATAAGTTAAATTGATAGTTTTTGCAATAGTAGTAATCATCAATGTTTTAGCCAAACCGGGCACCCCGATGAGCAGGGCGTGGCTTCGGCTAAAAAGCACCATCAGTACATTTTTTACTACTTCATCTTGTCCCACAATCACTTTTGCAATCTCTTTTCTAAGAGCAGCATATTTTTCTACAAAAGCCTCAATGGCTTCCACATCGTTTTTAAATTGAATATTCATAGTATTGTTAAGTTAGTTTATTTTCCAACGAGTTACAAAATCGCAATCTTTATATCTGTCCGCTATTTTAATACTGGTTCTTTCCACTTTACCCTTTACCCATTTTTCAATGATTTTACTTTTCTTTTCTTCTAAAGCGGCATTTTTAATCACGTCGTAATCTTCTACTAAATTGGCTTTATGGGGTGCCACTTTACTTTTCAGAAATAATAAGCGGTAAGAAATAGTTCCATTTTCATCGAGAAAAATCACGGGTGTGGAATATTCTCCCGGGATGAGTTTGTTAAGAGTGGTAAATGTTTCCGGCTCTATAGATTCCTTTTCAAATTTTGTAGAAAGCGTGTAAGGATTGATTACCCATCCCCCACTCAATTTATTTGGGTCGTCGGAAAATTCTAAAGCGGCTTTGCTGAAATCCATTTTTTTATCCAAAATCACTTTACGAACACTATCTAAATATTCGATCGCTTTCACTTGTTCATCAACAGAAGGTTTGGGTTGGAGCAAAATGTGTGACACGTCAATCGATTCGCCTTTTCTTTCATTCAGTTGAATGATATGGTATCCGGCTCGGGTTTTTACGACATGTGAAATTTCGCCTGACCTTAGATTAAATGCAACAGCTTCAAATTCGGGATAAAGTGCGCCTTTGACCACAAACCCTAAATTTCCTCCTTTTTTGGCAGAGCCGGGGTCATCGGAATACATAGTGGCTAAGGTAGCGAATTTACTTTCCCCGCGAAGTATTTTCTCTCGAAAACCTTCTAATCTATTTTTAATTTCCGCTATTTCCGCTTCGCTTACAATAGGCGTTTTCAAAATATGCCCAAATTCATATGTAGCAGGAATAGCCGGAAGGCTGTCTTCTCCTACTCTATTTACGAAAGATTTTACCTCCGAAGGAGTTACGGAAATATTGGCGGTGATCTTATCCTGTACTTCTTCCACTAACATTTGTTCACGCACGGGTTCCCTAAATTCTTTTCTTATTTCAGCCATACTTTTACCAAAATGCTTTTCAATAAGTTTGGCATCTCCGCCTACCATTTGTAGCCATTGATTCATTCTAAAATTGATTGCGGATTCCACTTGCGAGTCCGTAACCATTATACTGTCTAAATCTGCTTGATGCAGCATTAGTTTTGTAAAAACCAAGTGCTCAAAAACAGCACATCTTTCATCTGTATTTTCATCTTTTACTGCAAATTGAGAAACATAATCATCATACATTTTTTCTAAATCCGACAACAAAACAACCTCTCTTCCTATAGTGGCAATAATGCCGTCAATATGGGTTTGCGCCCTCATGGTGAAAAAACTGATTATTAAAAAAGAACTAAACAAAAAGGTATGTTTCATAAAATTGCATAAAAAGACGGCGAAAATAAAATTTTTTCACAAGTAATAATTTTTTTTTAGGGCTAATTCAAAAAAAAACATGTTTATTTGCATCGTATCATTAATAATTTGTTATAATATGAAAAAAACAACCCTTATTCTTCTCATCTTAGTGCTGGTTAGCGCTACTTTTGCACAAAAATTAAACGTCCTTATGGATTATAAATCGTATTTCACTACGCAAGGAGAACCTTATTTGGAGATTTCATGTTTTGTAAAAGGAAAAACTGTGGTTTATAGAGCGAATGAACAAGGAAAATATCAAGCCGAAGTTCGTATTACTCTCCAAGCATTTCAAAGCGATTCATTGATTAATAAATTAGATTATATCCTAATGAGTGAACTATTTGACAACGACAGCGCTTCAACCAAACCCGATTTTGGGGATATTCAAAATCTTCAACTTCCCAATGGAGAGTATTTATTGCAATTTTCTGCTACAGACATGAATACAAATGTTGGTCCCATTTATTATACCGATGTGGTGGAAATGAACTACCCCGAAACCGAAGTGTCTATTTCTGATATTTCACTTTATCAAAGCATAAGCAGAGATTTGCAAGAAGATATTTTTGGTAAATATGGCCTTTCTTTAAAACCGCTCTTCTACGGATTTGTACCCGAAAGTATGTACACCCTTCCTTTTTCCTGTGAAATTTACAACACAGATAAAATGGTAGGAGAGGAAATCATTACGGTTAAAAGTTATATTACCTGTTTTGAAAATAATTTTATGCCCTATAATGAAGCGCGTTTTAATACAAAAACAACCGCAAAACCTATAATTATTACATTGGGTGAAATCGGAATTTATAAATTGCCATCAGGAAATTATAACTTAATTGTTGAGGTTTACAGTAAAGATTCTCTACTCCTTGCAAAAAACTCCTGTTTCTTTCAAAGAAGTAATCCAAATATTCAGTTAGAACTCAGCGAACTGAGCGTCGATAATATTGAAAATACTTTTGTAGAGCAAATGGTAGATACAACAAAACTTCTTGAATATGTAAGATATTTATTTCCCATATCCACTCCTATAGAAAAAGATTTTTACACCTGGAGAATGAATAAAATTTCTATCGAAAATTTGAAAAAATTCTTCTATAATTTTTGGCTAAAAAGAGACCCGGAAAATCCGCAAAGAGCTTGGAATGAATATCTAGAAAAAGTGAAATGGGTGAATAGAGAGTTCGGTTGCAAATTGGTGCAAGGCTATCGAACCGACAGAGGAAGAGTGTATCTACAGTATGGACCGCCTAATAGCATTTATGAATCTCCTTACGACTCTCATTCCTATCCTTATGAAATTTGGCACTACTATTATTGTGTGGATCAATCGAATGTGAAGTTTGTCTTTTATAATACGGATTTGGTATCCAACGACTACCAACTGCTCCATTCCAACAGGCGGGGAGAAATACAAGATCCGTTTTGGCAACTCATTTTAACTAATCGTAAAACCCCAATTTTTAATCCGGACCTTCGCACACCGGAAGATTATTTCGGAGGAAATCCGAAATATGATTGGTTTGATAATAAATAGTGATTAGTGATTAATGGTAATTCGTTGTGTTTTATTCTCTTACATAGATTCGCGGTACCCGCTTCGAAATGGCCGTCAAAAGTTCATAAGGTGTTTTACCGATTTTGGCGCCAATTTGAACCAATGAATTTTCGGCATTATAGATCACTACTTCATCTCCAACTGAAACATCCAAACCCGTTACATCAATCATGGTCATATCCATACAAATTTTTCCTACAATGGGACATTTTTTATCGTGCACTAACATCTCACCAACCCCGTTGCTCAACTCTCGCGGAAATCCATCGGCATACCCCACCGGAACTACGGCAATCTGCATATCTTGTTGCGCTTGAAAAGTACGATTATACCCAATCGTTTCATGTTTTTTAACATTTTTTATTTGTGTAATCACGCTACTAAGGTTGATGACCGATTGCAGTTGAGACTGAACCTCAGGAACGGGGCTGTATCCATACAAACCCAAACCTAAACGCACCATATCCAATTGTGCCTCAGGGAAACGGATTATACCGGCTGTGTTTAAGATATGCTTTAAATACGGGTAAGAAATTTGACGTTCAATTTTTTTACAAATGAGATTAAATTTTTCGATTTGATTTTGTGTAAAATGGTCTTCTTTAGCCTCTTCCGCTGCTGCCAAATGGGTAAAAACGGATGCAATTTTTATTTGAGAACAATTTTTAATCCACCTCAACATTTCATCAATTTCCTCTTCGTCAAATCCCAAACGGTGCATTCCGGTATCCACTTTAATATGAATCGGGAAAGATTTAATTTGCGGATAATTTTGTAATGTATTTATTAATTCTTTGAGATAAAACAGATTAAAAATTTCCGGTTCCAGATTATATCGGAGCATTTGCTCAAAACCGGTGGCTTCTGCGCCCAAAACAATGATGGGTTGGGTTATATTTCTTTTTCGCAACGCAACGCCTTCATCGGTATAGGCAACTGCCAAGTAATCAATTTGATGATAGCACAGCTCGTTGATGAGTTCTGCATCTCCCAGCCCATACGACATGGCTTTCACCATAGCCATCATTTTGGTTTCCGGCTTCAGTAACTTTTTAAAATAGTGTAGATTATGAACAATTGCAGTCAAATCTACCTGTAAAGTCGTTTGGTGTGTTTTAAGTTGCAACGCCTGAACAATTCTTTCAAACCGGAACGACCGCGCCCCTTTAATCAACACCGCTTCATCTTTTATATCAATGGTTTCCAAATGAGATAAAAGGTCGTCTGTTGTGTCATAAAAATATTTTTCCACTACAGGAAAATAACCATGAAATTTTCTCATCCCGTTTCCCACCCCCACAATTTTTGTAATATGGTGATTTTCAAATATTTTCGACAATTCAAAGTACTCTTTTTCTCCCCAGTTCACCTGTTCAAAATCGGAAATAATCAGTGTTTTTTTGGCATATTGGGTTTGGTTGGACAAAAAATCTAAGGCGATACGCAATGAGTTGACATCCAAACTGTAAGTGTCATTAATGATAATAGAATGATTGTGCGCCTCTTTGATTTCCATTCGCATACTGAGTGGGGAAAGGAGGAGTAATTGCTTGGAAATATAAGAAAGCGATTTTCCCATGAACATCAATAGAGTGCTGATATGCAAGATGTTTTCAATGGAAGCGGCATCGGTAAACGGAATTTCGAGCCATTCTGAAGTGTGCGAAAATTCTACAATGATAGAATTTTGCAGTTGTTTTTGTGAAACAATTTTGTAGTAAGAATCCGGATGTTTTCCCCACGAGATTTTTTGTAAATGGGTAAAATCCGCGAGCAGTAATGTATCTCTAATAATCTGACAATCATTATTATAAATGATTGATGAAGAGGATTTAAAGAGTTTTAGTTTTTCCAACAATTTTTCTTTATCATTTTCAAAGAAACCGGAATGTGCATTTCCAATATTGGTTAATATTCCGATATTGGGTTTTATTACCATTTCCAATTTCTCCATTTCATCTTTTTGTGAAATTCCGGCTTCAAAGATTGCAAAATTGTGATTATCATTCATTTGCCACACCGACAGCGGCACTCCGATTTGAGAATTATAACTGTTTGGACTTTTGATTACGGAAAATTCTTTGGATAAAATGGTGCTGAGCCATTCTTTTACAATGGTTTTCCCATTACTACCGGTAATTCCCACTACCGGATAGTTGAATTTTTTTCTGTGTTCGGCAGCCATCTGTTGCATGGCCAAAACCGGATTATCAACCTGAAAAAAATTGGCATCGCAATCTTTGTATTGTTCTACATTTTCGCTAACAATAAAATTCTTAACTTTCTGCTTAATTAATTCGGAAATGTACAAATGTCCGTCATTTTTTGCAGTTTTTATGGCAAAAAAGAGCGTTTTTTCGGGAAAAGTTACTTTTCTACTGTCAAAAACCAATTCGGAGAAGCCGCAATCCGGAGCAACTATCCTACTGTTTTTTAGAGTAATAATTTGAATAATTTGTTCGGGTAAAAGCATATTACAAGGTCGCTTTTCTGTTTTTTAAAATATCTATAGTCCAATAGATTGCATTTCTCATAGCATCGGGCGAGGCGATGTTTTTTCCGGCAATATCGTATCCGGTGCCGTGCGCGGGCGAGGTTCTCACGATGGGCAGTCCGGCTGTGAAATTCACCCCGCCTTCATTCGCCAACAACTTGAACGGAATCATCCCCTGGTCGTGGTACATTGCCAAAATCGCGTCATACTGTTTGTATTGCCCGGAAGCAAAAAAGCCATCGGCGGGGAAAGGACCAAAAGCATTTATATTTTGGTCAAATGCTTGTTTTATAGCGGGTTCAACAATCTCCATCTCCTCTTTTCCAAAAAGTCCTTTGTCGCCGGCATGTGGATTAAAAGCAAGCACGGCAATTTTTGGATTGGTGCACATAAAATCTTTGAGCAAAGAATTATGGAGTATTTTAATTTTTCCTAAAACTAATTCCGTATTTAACAATTTTCCGGTTTCATTGATGGCAGAATGATTGGTAACAAATCCCACTTTTAGATTTTCAGCTACCATTAACATCATAGTATTTTGAGTGTTAAACTGGGCACTAAAAAACTCGGTATGTCCTTCAAATTTAAAAGAGGGCGACTGCATATTGAATTTATTCACCGGCGCGGTAACCAGCGCATCTATAGATTTGTTTTTCAAATCGTTGCAAGCAGCAATGAGTGCGGTTTCCGCCATTTTGCCGGCAACCGCCGAACTTTCTCCCATCGTAATTTTTATTTCTTCATCACTAATAATAATTAAATTGGGTTTTTTGGGCGTTGCCTGCTGTGCGTTTTTAATGAATTGGAATGAAAAATCGTTCATTTCCAATAGTTTTCGATAGTAATTGGTTACTTTCGCCGAGCCATACACCACGGGTGTGCAAATCTCCAAGATTTTCTGGTCGGCAAGTGTTTTCATAATCACTTCGTAACTAATGCCGTTCAAGTCACCGTGCGTAATTCCTATTTTGTAAAGAGGTTCCATATTTTAATAAAATTTTGTTAAATAAAAATGTAATAATTAATAACGAATTTTTGTTGATTTTCGTGTAAAAAGTGAAAACGCGACTCAAAGAGTCGCGCTTCCACACCATTACCCACAAATCAATCCCCTCAAATCATTGTTTTATTATTTTTTTCGTAACTATTCCCTGTTCCGTGGCAATTCTTACAAAATAAATACCGGCAGGGAAGACCGTAAGATCGTAAGACCGTAAGACCGTAAGATCAGAAGAATTGCTATCTTCATACACTTTTCTTCCTTGTACATCGTAAATCTCAACACCTTGAACCTTGAACGTTGAACTTTGAATATTCAATTCTCCCGTGGTGGGGTTCGGATACACCGTAATTTGAATTTCGTTATTCGTAATAGGTTTAATGCCTATGTTGTTGTTGACGGAAACGGTTGCTTCATCAAATTTTTTCGGATCAAAAACGGAAACTACTTTTACGGTTAGAGTTTTACCGGTTTCATTGTCGCCCACTGTGAGCAAACCGTCTGGGGTGATGCTCGTTAGCATGGATGTTTGTCCGGATATGCTCCACGTTACGTTTTCGTTGGCACCGCCAATGGCAGTTACCGTTGCGATGAACTGTTGCGTTTTTCCAATCAGTACGGTTGCCGTTTTGGGCGAAATTTCAATGCTCGTTATTTTTGCTTCCTCTTTCGTGGTCAATGCAATTCTCTGATAAGCGGCTTTGTTGTTTGCCATATCGGAAACCACTACATTAAAATAGTAGGAGGTACTGGGGGTTAATCCCGTAACCATGTAAGAGGTGGTATCTATCGTTCCGCTAAAATTGAGCAGGGTTCCGTTGGTTTCGCAGTCTGCAACCGTACTGATATTATCGCTCTCCGATTGATACACATAGTAGCGTAAATCTTCCTGCGGAGTAACGTCATCTACATCTTTGGCTACGCTCCAAAACAATTGAGCCTCCGTGATTTCGGCAGTTCCGGTTATTTCTCCGCTTGCGCCGGGCACCGGCGGGTCGAAATCTTTTTTCGTGGCAGTAAGAAGCAACGTTGAAGGAGTGCCCGCCGAAAGGGTTCCGGTCATACCGGACATATTAAGTTTGATCTGGGTAAGAATGTCGCTTGTAATTCCACTATTGGATGTAATTAATGTGTAGAGGGTTACTTCATTAGTAGTAATATTCATTATGATTGTTTTCGTTCCTGCAATTTTAAAACTACCGTTACATGTAATTTTGGCAGGGGGAGATGTGGTAAGGTTCATCACAATTTGATCTCCTTGATTTAGGAGTAAATTGCTGCCCAATGTAACATTTCCGAGAACCTCAAAATAACCGGAAGCAAAAGTACCGGGCCATGTACCCGCAATTTTTACCAAGCCTACCGGTTTTTTACCGGAAAGTTGGGGCGTATGAGAGAATCTAATATCACCCGAAAAACTCACATTATTTAGAAACAGTGTGGCACTTCCGTTTTTGGAAACCGTACCGGTATTGGTTCCGGAAAATTTTCCTCTAAATTCACCGCCGCCATCGTCACTCTTCGCTGCCCTTCCTATTGTCAGTGTTTTTGAGCCAATAATCACTTCGGCGGCAGGAATTAAGGAGTTTAAATTGCTAATCATTTTATTGGCTGAAGAGATATCAAATTTTGCATTTTCGCCGGTAAGTTTCACTTCTGAGGAAGATTCTATTTTTCCGGTGGCATCTAAAATTAGCGTACCGGATTCAATGGTGGTGCTGCCTGTGTAGGTATTTACTCCGGTAAGTATGAGTGAACCACCCCCATCTTTGCGAAGATATCCTCCGCCGGAAATAACTCCTGAATATGTACAATCATTACTTCGTTTAAAAGCCACGCTGCCCTGCGCAGTGGTAATGATATTTCCATTTACCATTCCTGTATTAGTGTTATCGCCCAGGTAAAGCCATCCGGATTCAATGGTGGTGGTGCCGGTATAGGTGTGGTTGGCCATGAAAAACAATTTTCTTTCCAAACCGGGTCCGCCTTTCACTTCCACATTACCGCTACCATGTATATTTTTCCAAAAAGTCCAATCTGTATCTGGTTCAAAGCGGAGAGTTGCGTTGTCATATATCGTTACGGCATTAAAATTATTACTACCAATACCTAATTGACAAAAGTTAACTCCGTTACCCATCTGAAGTTTTCCTTCTTCAACCACTAATTTGTCAACTATACCCCAAAAAGAAGGATTACTACTGGCTATAATCAATTTACCTGCGCCTGTTTTTCGTAGAGTACCACTACTACCATCTATACTTCCCGATATGGTAGCAGTTCCGGAAGGTACTATTACAGTATAAGTTCCCAAAAAACCAATGGAGATGTTTGCGGTGTAATTATCTCCATCGTTTAAGGTTAGTGTTTGCGCCCGTGAGGCGAAGGGGGTAAGGAGGAGGAAGAATAGGAAGACCGTAGAGCATAAGACCGTAAGATTGGGGAATAAATTCCCCTTCAATGTATTGAAGGGGTGGCTGCCGCAGGCAGACGGGGTAGTTAGGGCGCGGTTGGCGCGATTGGGGCGGGTGTGAAACCCGTCCGTACGGATTGAATTTTGTTGAAATTTTTTCATAATGTTTTGATTTTTAAATGGGTTAATGATTTTTGATTTTTAATTTTTAATTTTTAATTTTTAATTTTTAATTTTTAATTTTTAATTTTTAATTGTTTGAACTTCGCTGCAAAAAAGCAATGAAAAAATTACATATACATCACCAATTTTTGTGAGGGGGCATCACAAAAATTGGTGAGGGAGGAACACAAATTTTTTGATTTGAAAAAAGTTTTGCGGTGAAAAAATATTTTATTTACCGCAAAAATG
>Ga0209628_10002048_pt1 | contig 13460 bp, 8 predicted proteins | sample TergutCu122P4_FD_187285 | JGI IMG/M metagenome (GOLD analysis project Ga0209628, IMG submission 187285) | Cubitermes ugandensis P4 segment gut microbial communities from Kakamega Forest, Kenya - Cu122 P4 (SPAdes) (version 2) | ecosystem: Host-associated > Arthropoda: Insects > Digestive system >...
CGGAAAGTTTGATAAATGGACAGAAACCCCTAAATCCCCTGAAGGGGACTTTGGCTGCACTCCCCCTTCAGGGGGTTGGGGGGTCAAATCCAAATAAAGTTTATCCGCATAAAACGGAGCAATTGGGGCTATCAATTGAGCAACTGTTTTTAAACAAGTATACAATGTCTGATAAGCAGATAATTTATCGGTATTCATCCCTCCGCCCCAATAACGTTTCCTGTTCAAACGGACGTACCAGTTACTCAAATGGTCGTTGACAAAATCGCCGATTGCCCGTCCTGCTTTCGTCGGTTCGTAATTGGCGTAATCATTATCTACTTCCTTAATCAATGTATTTAATAAGGATATGATCCAACGGTCGATTTCGGGTCGTTTTTCCAAAGGAATTTCCGTTTCGTTTCCTTCAAATCCGTCCACATTGGCATACAAAGCAAAGAAAGAATAGGTGTTATAAAGGGTTCCGAAAAATTTACGTTTCACTTCTTCAATTCCTTCTGCGTCAAATTTCAGATTGTCCCAGGGGCTTGCATTGGTAATTAAATACCAGCGCAAAGGATCGGAACCGTGTGTTGAAATGGTTGAAAACGGATCGACGGCGTTTCCCAACCGTTTCGACATTTTGTTCCCGTTTTTATCTAAAACCAATCCGTTGGAAACTACGTTTTTGAATGAAACGCTATCTGAAACCATAGCAGCAATGGCATGCAAGGTAAAAAACCATCCACGTGTCTGGTCAACGCCTTCGGCAATAAAATCGGCAGGAAAAATGCTGCCGGAATCAAAAATTTCTTTATTTTCAAATGGATAATGGACTTGAGCGTATGGCATCGCACCGGAATCAAACCAGACATCAATTAAATCAGGTTCACGTTTCATGAGCTTGCCCGATTGTGAAACTAAGACGATACGGTCGACATAAGGCCGGTGCAAATCCATATTTTTCACGGAATAATTTTCAGCAGAGTAATCGCCCGGAATTACATTTTTAAAAGGATTTTCTTTCATAAACCCAATTTCGACCGAGCGGTTGATTTCACGAATTAATTCTTCGATCGATCCGATGCAAATTTCTTCCGAACCGTCTTCCGTACGCCATATTGGAAGAGGGGTGCCCCAAAAACGGGAACGCGAGAGATTCCAGTCTTGCAGGTTTTCCAACCATTTACCGAAACGTCCGGTTCCTGTTGACTGCGGTTTCCAATTGATTGTATCGTTCAATTCACATATCCGGTCTTTGCAGGCAGTTGTACGAATAAACCAACTGTCTAAGGGATAATACAATACCGGTTTATCTGTGCGCCAGCAGTGAGGATAATTATGTACATGTTTTTCGATTTTGAAAGCAAGGTTTTGCTGTTTTAACATGACAGCGAGATCGATATCTAAAGTATCCTCCCCACCCCCAACCCCCTGAAGGGAATTTTGGGGTGTATATTCATTTTTTACATATCTTCCGGCATATTCCGAATACAATGAAGTATTAACCGATGATTGAAGAAAGCTGGAATCTAAATCGGATAAAGCATAAAATTTTCCTGATAGATCAACCATTGGACGGCGGTTCCCGTCTTTATCAATTAGTAATAATGGAGGTATACCGTTGGCTCTTCCAACCCGGTCATCATCTGCACCGAACGTTGGGGCGATATGAACAATTCCGGTACCGTCATCAGTAGTCACAAAGTCGCCTGTAATTACTCGAAACGCCCCTTTTCCCGGATTTACCCAAGGAATAAGCTGTTCGTATTCAATTCCTTCCAGTTCTGCGCCTTTCCAGGTATGAATCACTTGATAGGGAATTAGTTTATCGCCAGTTTTATATGCAGTAAAATCCAAATCTGCTGCATTCGGACTGAAATGATCCGGTATTAAATCTTTTGCCAATATAACCGTCAGAGGTTTTCCTGTATACATATTAAACGTCCGAACCGCAGCATATTCAATATTCGGCCCAACGCATAGCGCCGTATTGGAAGGCAATGTCCAAGGCGTAGTTGTCCACGCCAAGAAATAAGCATCTCCAAAACCTGTCATTTCAGGCAATGGATTCTTGATTTTAAATTGTGCAACGCAAGTTGTATCTTTTACGTCACGGTAACATCCGGGCTGGTTCAGTTCGTGCGTGCTTAATCCTGTTCCTGCTGCGGGTGAGTAGGGTTGAATTGTGTAGCCTTTATAAAGTAAGCCTTTATTGTAGAGTAATTTGAGTAAGTACCATAATGTTTCGATATATCGGTTATCGTAGGTGATGTAAGGATCGTCCATATCGATCCAAAAACCCATGTTGCGGGTTAATTCTTCCCACTCTTTGGTGTATTTCATCACATCCGTCCGACATGCCAGATTGTATTCTTCTACTGAAATTCTCTTTCCTATGTCGTCTTTCGTAATGTTCAAAGCTTTTTCAACTCCTAATTCAACGGGGAGGCCATGGGTATCCCAACCGGCTTTTCGTTTCACCTTAAAACCTTTCATGGTTTTGTAACGGCAGAAAAGATCTTTGATGCAACGTGCAATGACATGATGAATTCCAGGCATTCCGTTGGCTGAAGGAGGTCCTTCATAAAAAACAAAAGAGGGTGAATTTTCTCTGTTCGTTATGCTTTCATGAAAAATATTATTCTCCTCCCAATACTTTAAAATCTCTTGATTGATAAAGGATAAATCAAATTTGCCATATTCCGCAAATCGCTTGCTCATAATTTAAAATAAAAAAAACGGCACAAAGGTAATTATTTTTATTCAATTATTCGTACCTTTGTTAGGTATGTAATTTAAATTTTAATAAATTCCAATATCATGAAAAAGATAGAATTATTATTAATGTGTGTTTTTATTTATGGAATTTCTAATTCCCAAACGAGAGAACCTGCAAAAATCAGAATTGATGCCGGCAATAAAATTGCCGGCGTAACAAAACTTTTTAATGGTGCAAATATCGAAGATGTTAATAACCAGACAAACGGGGGTATGTTTAGTCAATTGATTTTTGGTGAAGCGTTTGAAGAAAACATTGATGTTGATTTTCTCAACCTGGATACAAAAGATTATTCAAAAGTATATGTATTCCAGGATGAGAGAAAGATTCCTCATTTAATTTCCCAGGCCAATGTGTATAACCGTATCCCCTGGAATAATATTAATGAACCTTATGATGTATATTTGAAAGATGTTTATTCCCAGTCTTTATCAAGAAATCCCGACATCTTGTCCGGATGGAGATTTCCAGGCCGTTTTCTACCTTTTGATTCGCTGCCCGGAAACATTCGAGAAGTCATGATCGGTCGTTTGAACGGAAATGAACAGATTTCAAAATATTGGAACAAATTAATTTCCGGCAATCCACAATTTAAATATACATTGGAGCGCAATGGCGATGCTTACATGGGACGCCAGACACAGGTTATTACTTTCTCGAGCGGAACCGGAGAAGTAGGTATTACTAACCATGGTCTTTATAAACAGGGCATACGGTTTGATTCCGGAAAACCTTACGATGGAATATTAAGAATCAAAGCTGAAAAACCTACAACGATTTTTCTTTCGTTGCGTGATGAAAACGGATATCCTTTAGTTGAAAAGCCTTATCAATTAAAAGGTGATGGTAGCTATGAGAAATTAGAATACGAATTAATTCCCTCAGGAAACGCAAAAAAAGGTAGTTTTGGCATTTCTCTGAAAAATAAGGGAGAACTTCGTTTGGGTTTTGCATTTCTGCAACCGGGAAAATGGGGAAGAGTACCGGGTGGATGGCCAATTCGAACCATGTTCACCGATGCGCTCAAACGGCAAGGTATTACTGCTTTTCGTTACAATGGTTCCATGGTCGATGTTAGCCCTGATTCCTATCTTTATCGCTGGAAAAAAATGATAGGACCGGTCGATGAAAGAAGAATCTGTTTGCGCACGGGTTTCAATCTCTATGGAACGCACAGTTTTGGGTTTATCGAGATGTTACAGGCTGCTGAAGCCATAGGAGCAGTAGCCATTTTAGGTGTAAGTATGGACGAAACGTATGAAGATATAAAAGATTTTGTTGAATATGTAAATGGTCCTGTTTCTTCCAAATGGGGAGCATTAAGGGCAAAGCACGGTCATCCTGAATCCTATAATCTTAAATATATTCAAGTTGATAATGAACGCAACATTTCTCCCGGATATGTCGAATGTATGAAAAAATTCGCTTTGGCAGCCTGGGAATCAGATCCGGAAATGTCGATCATGACTTCTCTAAACTTGGGAAGCAATGGATATAAACGTGATTATTCGGATGAAACAAGGCGGCAATACCGATTAACCGTAGAAATGGTGGGCTGGTTCATAGCGCAAGGCAAAGGCGATAAATTGGCATGGGACCCGCATTACGGCGGTTCTATCTCTTTTGCCGATCAAGGAGATGCCTATTTGAATGAAATGGGTATTACCCTGCAAAAAGAATTAGCCAAAGATTTTCCGGGTTATTGGTTAAAATTGCATCCCATGGAAGAAAACGGGTCACGTTGCGATTGGAACAGAGGCCTTGCCCATGCCCATAACTGGAACACCAATCAAAGGCATGGCGATAGTTTTGTAATGTTGGGAACTGCTAACACTTTCCAACCGCACGGACTTCATTACATGTGGGATCAAGGACGAATTCACTATACTTCCGATACAATTTGGTTTCAGCCTTCGGCTTACGTCGATGAAATGATTATGCAAACATGGAAGCCGAATGTCGTACATGCTACCTGCAATATCGATAGTATATTGGATGTCACCGCAAAAATCAACGATGCCAAAAATGAATTATCCATTTATGTTGTCAATTTATCGGATAAACCACAGGAGACTGTTATCAATATAGACGGTTTCAAATTCAATACAAAAGCTGAAATCACCACCATTGGCGATTGTGATTTGAACGAATACAACACTTATACTAACATGAGTAATGTGACGCCCAAAAGTAAAAAAGCTTTTATAAGCAAGAAAAATGCAAAATATACTTTTCCAAGCTATTCTTTTACTGTGATTACGTTGAAGAAATAATTACCAAAAGAGAAAGGGGCAAACTGTTTGCTATTTCTACAGTTTGCCCCTTTACTTTCGTTTTTCACTTATCGGCTGTCAATCACAACAAGTTACATGCTGCCCATATCAATCCAAAATCTTTATTTTTATATTCCGGAACCAAACATCGTCTCCATGATCCTGTAGTCCGATATAACCTTCACGATTTTTTCCGCCGCAATTATACAGTAATTCGAATGCTTTGGGAAATTCACCTCCCGGTTCGAATTTACTGTTTTGCAACATTTCTTTCCATTTGGGTGTCCATAAGTGATATTCCAGCACATTAACGCCATTTTGGGCATGAATCACAGTTCCTTTGAAAACCGTGATTGTTGTATTGTTCCATTCACCGAATGGCTTTGCATTCTGCGGTTTAGCCGGGATCATATCATATAATGAAGTTGATTGACGGTTCCCATCAATTCCTAATTTAGCATCTAAATGATTTTCATTGTCTAATATTTGACTTTCAGGAGAAGAAATCCATATTGGTTCATCTTTGATTTCCTGAGCTAAATAGAAGATTCCGGAATTTCCTGCTTTTGAAACTTTCCAGTCTATGGATAATTCAAAATTTTTGAATTTATGGCCAAAAATCAAATCGCCGCCATCTTTACTTTGAGCTTCACCTGTTCCTGATCCGACAATTTTCATTGTACCATCTTCAATAATCCAATTTGCCGGAACATCGTCGCGGTTATATCCTCTCCAGCCATTAAAGGTTTTACCATCAAAAAGGATATAATAGCCATCCTTATCCATATTAAACTTGGAAAGGCTATATTGCGTTTTATCCAAAATGATGTATTCGGGACAGATATCTGTTGCAGGCACAATTGTTTCTACAGTTTCAATGGCTAAAGCTTCCCAGGGCTCAGCAGCTTTAGATAAGCCGCCACCACCGCTGCAAGATGTAATTAGGATGCAAACACAAGCTACATTTAAAAATATTACTATTTTTTTCATATTCATAATAAAATCTTAATTCTCAATTAATCAAGGCATCGCCGGCAACGACCAACCATCCCTGTAAGTATGTTTGATCAATTCCTGCGCTATTTCCTTGGCATTCATTGGTTCTGTCAGGTTTCTTTGCATATTGCCTCCACCAACGCCCAAGGATTTAATCCAACGAATTTGATCGTTATCGCCAATATTGGTAAACTGCATATTGGGGCCATCCCACAACAACTCTCTGTTCAATCCCTGTAGGCGAACAGCCAGAACACCCATCACTACTATTTCGTTGAACGGTCCGGCTTCTCCGAAATAGGAGGTCGAATGCACGCGGTTTTCCGGACTTTCTTTACAAGCGCGTAACCAGTCGTATGTATGTGGATCAATTCTTTGTACTCTTGCCCGGTTTTCGTTTGTTCCTCCTTCGTTAAACGCAGCAAAAGGATCATCTGCTGCAGGAGTTGGAGCAGGCAGAGCTATAGGAGGAGGAGGCGCCGGTACTTCGCGTTGTGTCTTGGGCGAATTTGGATTGCGACCTGAAAGTAACCATGGATTGCGTCCATAACATCCGCATATTAGCGTATCCTTGGTTCCATGGAAAATGACGGGACCTTCCAAACCTGCATCCAATATTTTTCCATCGGGCCATTTCTTCGGCAATTCCATTAAAATACCTCCATCAGTCCAGTGAACTTCTACTTCAGGATATTTAACTTTATTGGTATTGAATTGAGGACGTGCCGGAAACGTATATTTTACCCGTTGTGATACAGGTGCGCAATCAGCAAGCAAAGCAGTCGAAGATCCTTGTACTTTCGTTGGATAGCTTAATTTAAGAGCTTTGAAAACAGGGTGCATGATATGGCAGGCCATATCGCCGAGAGCGCCCGTGCCAAACGCCCACCATCCTCGCCAAGCAAAAGGATTATAATATTCAGCAACATACGGAACCATTTTAGCCGGACCAATCCACATATCCCAATTGAGTGTTTCAGGAACAAAGTTTCCCAATTCCGGGAGCGGATTTAAACCTTGAGGCCAAATAGGACGGTTGGTTGCACATTCAACTTTCGTCACTTCGCCGATTTGACCATCGGCAATCCAGTCGCAAATTTGGCGTACACCTGGTTCTGATGCGCCTTGATTACCCATTTGGGTAGCTACTTTGTACTTTTCAGCCAATTTTGTAAGCAAACGTGATTCGTAGACCGAGTGGGTCAACGGTTTTTCACAATACACATGTTTGCCCATCGTAATTGCCCGTGCAGAGATAATTGCGTGATTATGGTCAGGTGTACCGACGACAACTGCATCAATGGTTTTCCCCATTTCATCATACATTTTACGCCAGTCGGAATATCTTTTTGCTCCGGAATACCGTCCGAATACAGATGCTCCTCGGCGCCAGTCAGTTTCACAAAGCGCTACGATATTTTCACCTGCGGCAGCTGAACTGTTAAGAATAGAACCTGCTCTACCGGCAGGACCAACAACGGCAATATTCAACTTGTCACTTGGAGCGGCGACCCCGCTGAATTTTTTTCCCATAACTACATTCGGGAGAATTGTTAATCCCAAAGCTGCAGCTCCGCTTTTTTGAAGAAATGATCTTCGAGTTATTGAATTAGACATAGTGTAACTAATTTTTTATAATTAATGAATACTAAATATTTATTGTAAACAATGGCCTCAAAGGTATTAATATTATTTCACATAAAAAAATACTAAGGCATAGCCGGCAATACCCAACCATCTCTATAAGTATGTTTAATTAATTCCTGTGAGAACATTTTTGCATTCATAGGATTCGACCGGATGGGGTTTATATTGGGGTGCCCATCCACAACGCTGAACCGATCTTCAACAATCATACTGACCTGTTCGTTATCACCAATATTTGTGAACTGCATGTTAACGCCGTCCCATTCCAATTCTTTGTTCAATCCCTGGAGACGTACCGCTAATACACCCATCACTACCATTTCATTGAAAGGACCGGCTTCTTTGAAATCGGAAACAGGCGATGTTCGGTTTTCCGGGCTTTCTTTACAAGCGCGTACCCAATCCATTTCATGACTGACAGTTACTTCTCGTTGAGTTTTGGGAACAATTGGATTTCTTCCTGAAAGCAACCACGGATCTTTGCCGTAGCAACCGCAAATCAAGGTATCTTTGGTTCCATAGAAAATTGCAGCTCCGCCTGCATCGTTCATGTTTTTTCCCGCAGGCCATCCTTGAGGCATTACCGGTTTGATACCACCGTCGTACCAGTTGACTTCTACTTCCGGGAATTTAACTTTTTTGATGGAAGATACAGTGCGTGCAGGGAAGATGTAACGCACATATTCTGCTTGAGGAGCGCAATCAACGAGTAACATGGTTGAACTGCCCTGTACTTTGGTAGGATAACCTAACTGCAAAGCTTTAAAAATCGGGTGCATAATGTGGCAGGCCATATCTCCGAGAGCGCCGGTACCAAAAGCCCACCATCCACGCCAGTTCCACGGGTGATATATTTCATGATATGGAATCAGTTTGGCAGGACCAACAAATAAGTCCCAATTCAGGTGATCCGGAACCCATTGAGGTTGTTTGGGTGTATTTAAGCCTTGAGGCCAAATCGGACGGTCGGTAAATGTATCCACACGTTTCACTTCACCGATTTCCCCATTCCATATCCAATCGCAAACTTGGCGGACACCTGATCCTGAACTACCCTGGTTACCCATTTGGGTAGCTACTTTATATTTGACAGCCAGTTTGGTGAGCAGGCGGGATTCATAAACCGAGTGAGTCAAGGGTTTTTGTACATACACATGTTTACCCAATGTCATGGCATCTGCGGCAATAATGGCATGGGTGTGGTCGGCAGAAGCAACAATCACTGCATCGATGGAATTTTTCATTTCATCATACATCTTGCGATAATCCCAGTATTTTTTTGCTCCGGGATGTTGTTCGAATCGTGCTGCTGCTTTTTTCCAGTCAACATCACAAAGTGCAACAATATTTTCCGTGCCCTTTACTTGATCCAGGTTAGCGCCACCCATTCCACCAGGACCGACTACAGCAATATTTAATTTGTCACTGGGGGCTGCTACACCACTAAAACTTTTTCCCATAACTACATTCGGGATAATTGTTAATCCCAAAGCTGCAGTTCCGCTTTTTTGAAGAAAAGATCTTCGAGTCATAGAATTAGACATAGTACATAGATTTTATAGTGAAAAAAATAATTTTAAACATCGGTTTCAAAGGTATTACTTTTATTTAACAAAATAAATATCATATTAAAAGAAATAATGAAAAAAGCACTTTTTTTTACATAATTTAACATTTAATCTTGTTATAAAATCAATTTATTGTTATTTATCAAAAAAATTCTTATTTTTGCATTTAGAAATGTAAAAAAAATAAAAATTATGTTGAAAGACATTTTATCTATTTCGGGGAAACCAGGGTTATTTAAATTAATTTCCAAAGGAAAAAATTTATTTATTGCAGAATCTTTAATTGACCAAAAACGAGTTCCTGTTTATTCAAGAGACAAAGTAGTTTCGTTGGGCGATATCACTATGTATTCCAATGAAGGAGATGTTCGTTTGCCTCAGATACTCAATTCAATTAAACAGAAAGAGGAAGGAAAACCAATTTCATTTTCTCCTTCAATTTCAGTGGAGGAATTGAAAACTTATTTTTCTCAAGTATTTCCTGACTTTGACAAAGACAGGGTTTATCCTTCCGACATAAGAAAAGTAATGAACTGGTATAATTTATTGATAAAATCCGGCTTAACTGACTTTGACGAAGAGGTAGAACAAGTGTCTGAAGAAAGCAAAATAAATGAAAACGAAAATATTTGTGAAAGCAATGTGGAGAAAAATGTAGAGAAAGAAGACACCAATGTGGACAAATATGTGGAAAATGAAAATTCAGATGAAATTCAATTTAAATAGATAAATGGTTATGAATGATAAAAATGAAACACTGGAATACGATGAAGATTTAGCTGTGGAATTTATCCACAATTATATTCCACAAGATTTAAAAGAAAAATTCACAGAGGATATACTTTATTATATTTTGGATTTAATATGTGAATTCTACGAAAAAAACGATTATTTGAATGAAGATGATGTTGAAAAAGAAGAAAATGAATTGATTTCTTTTATTGTTCAACAATCTGAAAAAGATGCAATAGGGAATTTTTTGCCCGATGAAATATTACTTGTATTAAGAGCTGAAGAAGCATATATGTCTACCCTGGATTTGGATGAAGAATAAATAGTTGATTATAAGAGAATTATAAGAAACTGATTGCTATTTAAACTTTGGGGGAAGAAAATATTTTTAAATAAAAAAGAAATTTTGTATACTTTGGTACAATTTTTGCTATATAATAATTAATCAATTTTAAATTTTTAAAAAATGAAGAAAGTAAATTTATTCGCTATTTTAATGCTTGGAATGGCCATTTTGTTATCAGGATGCAGCGCAAGCAACACAACCAAAGGTACCGCTATCGGAGCTGGAGGTGGTGCAGCTGTAGGAGCCGGAATCGGTGCTTTACTCGATGGAGGCAAAGGAGCTGCCTGGGGAGCCGGTATCGGAGCCGTTGTTGGAGGTGCAGCCGGCGCTTTAATCGGTAATAAAATGGATAAACAAAAGAAAGAATTAGAGATGATTAAAGATGCTCAGGTTGAAACTGTTAATAATGGAGAAGCTATCAAAGTAACATTTGAATCAGGTATTCTTTTTGCAACTAATTCAAGTACTTTAAATCAAGCTTCAAGAAACGCTCTAACTCAATTTTCCAATTCCTTGAAAGCTAATCCTGATACTGACGTTCAAATTTTTGGTCATACGGACAGTTCAGGAAATGACAACATCAACATTCCACTTTCAAAAGCAAGGGCAGGTTCGGTTCGAGATTTCTTGTTAGGACAAGGGATTACGGGTTCACGAATGATTGCCGAAGGCTTTGGATCCTCGCAGCCGGTAGCCGACAACAGTACTTCTGCGGGCAAAACGTTGAATCGTCGTGTTGAAATTTTTATTCTTCCGAATGCTAAAATGATTCAGGAAGCTCAAGCTGGAACCTTAAAATAATTAGTGATGGAAGTGATGGGTGACGAGTGATAAATATAAACTCGTCACCTGTTACTCACTACGTTTATCTGTTCTCAAATATTTCTTCTGTAATAATCACCGGCCTTACTTTGATTTCTTCTTTCCAGCTTCCACGTTTAATATTAAAACTTATTATATTTGTTCCCGATAAATTGATATAGGGTCTAAAATAAAATAAATACGAGAAAGTTGTTGAGAATTCCGGCTTCCTGAATTCATCCTGTATTTGGGCATATTTCATTTTGTCCCAATACATGCACCGCGTGAATCCCTCCGCATTGGTGAATTGTGTGCTCTGATCGCGAAACGATGAGGTCTTATAAATAAATTGTTTGTAATTGTTATCCGCAGCTTTGACATTGTTTACGAAATTTATTCCGTTAATTTTTTCTATGATGTCTCCTGCTTTAATTTCTGACTTTGCTGCCGGAGAGGATGAATCCACTTCTGTAATTTCTTTTAGATTGTCGATGTTAAAATGAATACCCGTATAATTGTATTTAGAACGGGAGTAATAAAATTGGGCAGTTTCTTTTGATTTCATATAAGGATATTGCATGAACATCAACGGAATATGAAATTCAGCATAATCAGAAAGCGAATAATTGGATTGAAGCAGTTCATTCGCTTCACATTCCCAAATTGTTAAATTGATGTTTTTCTTATTGTCGATCAGTTTGATGCCAAATTTTAAAAAGAATTTTGCCTGATCCGTATGAATTAATGGATTATAATATATGGGTATTTTTTCCATTGTTTTTTTATAAACATTGTATCTGTAAACCAACGGAAATTTTTCTGCTTGCGGATTGTTTCTGAAATTAGGATTTGCCATCTGAGAATAGTATGTCTTAATCATCAGATCCGGATTTATTGTTGTATATTTTAATCCTTTTTCTTCTAAAGATTTACGAATTGCATCATTAATATTTTTTTCCAATTCAATATTTTCAGAGTCGGGAGCAGCAAAACCAAAACTGGAATATTGCATTAAATTAGTTTCAGTGTTAACAGAAGTCTTGAATGGACAAGTAAAAGCATGGGTTTGTACATCTTCCAAACTGTAAAATGAATACACATTTGCCAAATCTTTTTCTGATAGAGAATTTTTCAGTCGGCATTCTTTGTTTACTATTATCTTGTGATCACGTTCTTTTAAATTAGAGACATTTAATTGAATTTGAAAATTTGAATTGTGAAGCCAAGAGGAAATCGTTTCAATGTTTTCACCTGTAGTTGACTTTTCATTGATTTTTTCGATGATATCATTGCTTCGTAGTCCGGCTGCTTCAGCTGAAGAATTGGGAACAACGCTTAAAATGACAGGTTGGAGATAACCCCAATTTTTTTGTACACTTATTTCGAATGTAAAACCATATTGGCACACAACCATCTGATTTTCTTGAGATATTGATATTACGTAACAATTTAATAATGCTAAAAGAAAAACCAACTGTTTCATATTTTTAATGGATTTTTTGTAATTCTTAATTTCCTTTTTCTAAATTCTTTAAAGCTTGTAAAATATCCGCTTTTAAATCGGATATCTTTTCCAATCCGACAGATAAACGCAACATATTATCTTGTATATCTACCATCTTTTTGATCTCAGGACTCAACGGGCCATAGATGGTTGATTCGGGATGTATGATTAAAGATTTATTATCGAACAGATTAGTTGCACGTCGTATTACTTTAAGCCTGTTAAGAAATGCAAAACAGGTTGCTTTGTCTTTCAAACTGAAAGTCAACATAGCCCCGGGATAATCTCCGAATTGTTTTTTACTTATTTTATAAAAGGGATCGGTTGGTAATCCATTGTATTTAACAGATTTCACAAGAGAATGATTTTCGAGAAAATGTGCGAGATTCAGGCATGTTTTTGCTGCTTGCCTGAATCGTAATTCTAAGGTTTCCAATCCTAAATTTTGCAGATGAGCGACTTGTGGTGACATAACAGCTCCAATATTTCGTCCGATTTCTCCGCGAAACTTGATCTGAAATGCTTTTTTCCCTTCTTGCAACGCCAAACTTTGAAGTTTTGGCGATTGCTTCCAATCAAAAGACTGATGATCCAGGATTAAACCTCCGATACTGGTTGCTCCTCCGGATATGTATTTAGTACTTGCAATAATTTCAATATCGATTCCCCATTGTCGGGCATCAAAGGCAGGCCATGGAACAATTGTTGTATCTGCAATAAAAGGAATCCCTTTTTTATGCGCCAGTTCCGATAATGCAGCCAAATCTGCAACTTCCATGTGTGGATTAGTGATTATTTCAGTAAATACTGCACATGTATTTCTGTCAATATT
>Ga0209628_10002049_pt1 | contig 13459 bp, 8 predicted proteins | sample TergutCu122P4_FD_187285 | JGI IMG/M metagenome (GOLD analysis project Ga0209628, IMG submission 187285) | Cubitermes ugandensis P4 segment gut microbial communities from Kakamega Forest, Kenya - Cu122 P4 (SPAdes) (version 2) | ecosystem: Host-associated > Arthropoda: Insects > Digestive system >...
ACAAAACTGTCTGCGGGAATACACCCCCGCTTGCGTGAAACCGCTCGTTGGCTGCAGCCGTTTTGATGATTTCTTTTCTGTTATGTTATATTTTTTTGTTTCCACCATGGCTCTATATTTTGATTGCTCTGCACATTTTTTGTTGTTTGATATGTTTTTTGTTCTTGCTCTTTTGGTAAAGTGTTAAACCCCGACAAATACTTTATAAAATACAGCCCAGTCCCAGGTATCCTAATGCTAAAATATTTTCTTCCAGTTGGCGAAATTCCAATTCTAAAAAAAGGAATACCCCAACTCACACCCACACCTTTCTTTGAAATGGTTGTCCGAAATGGACCAGATTTATATGCTTTCCTAAAAATCCAACTCATGATTTAATAAAAAAACTCCCAATGATTCCTCCTAAAATTATACCTACAATTGCCCCACCAAAGTTTTCACTAACTGCTCCGCCAATTATTGCACCTACAATCATTAAAATTATGGGAACTACACAACCGTTATTATTACTCTTATTATTTGAACTTGATGGTGTTCTTGTTGTTGTATGACTTGAACTGCCATAAGTCGAAGCAGGAGGTTTGTAAGTTGTTGTAGGGGGTGTCGTTATTGTTGGCTTCGGAGGCGTGTAGATTGGCTTGTTCTTATAAAGGTCATTTAAAACATCAACGTCTTTGTTAATTACAATTTTGGGTTGTATAGGTGAAACATTTGAATTTGACGGTTTTTGTTTCAATCTTTGGTTTGCTTCATTTTCGTTTGCTAAAATTTGAATTTGAGTAGGTTGCTCAATAATCATTTGTGGGGTGCCTCCATAACTGCTAATTACCCCTGTAGCACTTACATATTTACCAACTAAAGAGTTTGGAGACATTCCTTTTTTTGTAAGAGCATTTATTCCCTCTTGCCAAATTACAAGAGTAAATGTTTGATTTGGAAATCGTCCAAAATTTAAGAACATATAAGGATTTCCATATTTTGTAATACTGGAGTAATCTCCTGAAATTCTTCCAACAACTTCAATTTTTTCTCCAAAATGTTCAAGCAAACTGCCTTTTTTTGTTGCATCAATAATTTCATATTGACTTCTTGTAATATTAATTGTTCCTACAGCGTTTTTGTCGTAAATGAAATTACCCGAAAGAAAGTTATTTAATGAAGGAACTTTTTCAAAATCCAAATGGCAACAACCAATAAGTCTTTCAACCAAAGGCTTAATTTCAGGAATTATTAATAAGTCCTGAATAAGTGGGGAATTTTGGAGGTCTGCATAGTCCTGACTACGAAATAAAATATTTTCACCGTTTTCGTATTTGTTCCAAAGTGCTGGTTTTAATGCGATTGCTTTTAGTCCAACATAAATTACAATTGCAGAAAATCTATCAATGTATTGGTTGTAATGCGATGCTGAACGTTTTGGGTGTTGATAATTTATATGTCCAATTTCATTGGTTTGTAATGAGGCTAATTCAGGGAAATACATTCCGTCATAGTCAATCAAATGGAGTCTGTCATTTTTAACTATAATATTGCCATGTTGCAAATCGCCATGTGCAATTCCAAATTTTTCAAGTTCATTTATTAACTGAACGAAATCTGTAATAAGTTTCTCTACGTTACTTTTCTGGCTATAGGATTTACTCAAATAAATATTTAATGGGTCGCCCTCAAGCCAACGCATTTTGATAATTGGAAAACCTTTGCCATTTATTTTAATGCCATCTGCTAAATATTGGGCTTCTACAAAATATGAAGATGGGTTTTTGGAAAAGAAGTTTCCAATTGATTGATAACGTTTCTGTAAGTCTTGAATATCTCGATGAAAACATCTTACAGCCCACGCTTTTTGATAATTTGAAAGTTTATAAGTAATTGTGAAACCTCCTGAATATGGCTTCGGTAATCCCAATGGAGTAGTTTCTACCGAACTACTTTTTAGGTCAATGTCGGTAAACACTATTCGTGGATTTTGAACGGCTATATTATATTCGTCTCCTCTTGGCAGTAACATTATTCAAATTTTATCATTAAAAGTGTTACATCATCATTTTTTATCTCGTTCTTTACCCTCTTATCGTTCAGCCATTTTTCAAAAATGTATTCTTTCTGTTTTTTTCTTAAAATATCGCTTAAAATTTGCCAAGGTTTTTTCTCGTTTTCTATTTGTTTGAAAATCCATGCAGATATGGCATCAGTTGCAAGTATTATCATATCATTTGCCAACAATTTTTCATTACGATGACAAGAAACATTTACGTCAATATTTGATTGATATTTCTGGTTACTTGCAAAAAGATTCGGTGTATTGCTAAAATCTTTGAATGAAGAAACTGGAAATTGAAAAGAAAGTTTTCCGTTGCTAATATGAAACAAACAACAATCTCCAATAGCCATTACATCGAAACTATGTTTTTCTTTATCAATAGTTAGACCAAGAAATGTTGCAAATGCGCCTGTTTCTGCTTTTTGTTGAGCATACCATGGTAATTCTTTTTGACTAACAATTGAATACCATTTTTGAGAAAGTTTTGAAAGAGATTCTCGAAGATGGCTTATATCAAACGGATTTTTACTATACTCTGACACTAAAAGAGATGCCCATTCTTTAGAAAAAGAAGATTCAGTAGCTCCATCTGAAATTGCAAAATGGACAAACTTTTTCTTACTTGGCGTAGAAATAGAAAAACTATCTTCATTCTCATCAATGGCGTTACCGAATTTGGGCAAACTAATTTTTAAACAATTATATTTTAACATTATCTCAATTGTAAACTCGGTCTTGTTCCTATTTCTATTGCAGTAATAATTAAATCAATGTCTCCATTAAGCACAAATGCTTTCGCACCATCCGACAAATTCAAATTAAATTCTTGGGCAGCAACGTTTCGCATAAAATCTGGTAAGGCAGACGCTCCGTTAAAAAGCATTTCTGAATATTGGTCAGGTAATTGGACTTCTGACCCTGGAAATGAAATTGGATTAGTGCTTCTTGCATTGGTATGAAGGTTGAATAAAATAACATTTCCGTCATTTGATGTTTGAGAAGTTAATTTATTCATTTCTTCTGTCGGGTCTCCGTCGGTACTTTCTCCGTCTGTTATGTGGATTACAACAGGGGGAAAACAATAAGGATTATCATTTAGCCAATTGGAAATAATATCATTGGCTTGTCTGAAAGCCTCTGTCATTGGAGTTCCACCGTTTGCTGTTGGGTCAAACCAAATCGGAAACTTAACCGTTGTGTCAACTAAACCACCTGCACCGTCCGAAATTCTTTTAGTTCTTTCTTCAATTCGTGCAGGATTATTAGCGATGACAGAAATAGGAACGAGTTTTTGTCCTGCAAGATTGCCACTAAATGCTGCATTTACTCCTTTGGCACCATAGCCAATTACTCCAACATGGTAATAATCCCGAACACCTTCTGATTTAGCACACTTTATCACAAGTTGCTGTAACATTCTGTTGATTACGTCTGCAAGTGCTTCGGACTTTGGTTTTCCAACACTTAAATACTTGTCTGACATAGAACCTGACTGGTCTATGATAAAAAGGAAACAACTTGGATTGTTTCTGCTGATTTCTGCTGTATAAGCCATACTAATTTAATTTATTAAGTTTATATTTTTTTGTCTATCTACTTTCGTTCTAAATGTTTGCACTGCGCTGTCCTACGGTTGCAGCCAACTTCTAAATTTGCGCAAAGGTACAACAATTTTCAATACCACATACAAATGTTCGCAAAATATTTACTAACAATACAAATTTTTTATTTCTGACTTGCGTATTTTGGATATTTTTTGTGTACTTTTGCCGAAAATTTATTTTAATAAAAATACGAAATGCGCAAGTTTTTTAATCATAAAAATTACCTGTTTAAGGTTGGCGTACATCGTGATAAAAATGTGATTTTTGTCCATTTCCCTTACAATCAGTTGTTGAAAGATGAATTGAGAGAACAGTTTCCGACTGCTAAATGGAGCGCTACAAACAAATGCTGGTATTTGCCCGATGTTAATTCTATCAGAAAAGAAATCGGAATATCCCCGAAAACCGAACCGGGTGAAAGCATTATTTCACGAATTCATCCTGTAAATATGGCTGCTCTCAAACGGATGCATGAGTTACTTCTGCTCAAATCATATAGCCCGCAAACTATTAAAACGTATTGTGCCGAATTTTCACAGTTGTTGTATCTGCTAAAAAATGTCAATGTAGATACCCTCACACCCCTTCGTTTGCGTTCCTATCTTTTATATTGTGTGAAAACGCTGAAACTTTCCGAAAATGCTATCCATAGCAGGATGAATGCCATCAAGTTTTATTTCGAGCAAGTCTTGGGTCGTGATAAGTTTTTCTTTGAAGAAATTCCACGCCCAAAGAAAAGGTCATCTTTACCCAAAGTATTCAGTAAAAACGATATATCAAAAATTTTTGCACAAGTAGAGAATCCGAAGCATGTATTGATGTTAAAACTGTGCTATGGAATGGGGTTGCGGGTAAGCGAAATAGTAAATCTGAAAATCACAGACGTTGATAGTGGGCGGATGTTGGTACATATCGAAGCCTCCAAAGGTAAAAAAGACCGTTACGTAACGCTACCGTTCTCTATATTAGATGATTTGCGAAAATACTTTTTTGCTTTTCGTCCTAAAAAATATTTGTTTGAAGGACAGTATGGTGGACAATACGCCATTCGCAGCGTTCAAACGGCTTTCAAAAATGCCATGCAAAAAGCCAAAATCAATAAAAAGGTAGGCATTCACGGATTGAGGCACAGTTATGCCACTCATTTATTGGAAAGTGGAACCGATATGACTTTTATTCAAAAGTTACTGGGACACAACGATATAAAAACAACTGCCATCTATGCCAAAGTAAGCAACCGCCAACTTGGAAACGTCAGAAGTCCGTTAGATGATTTATAAATTGTTATTTTCCCACTTTCACCTTTCCTCCGTCGCTCACGCCCGAAAATTCCGGCGCATAGAAACATTGAATAGAAGCATATCCGTTGGAAAAACTGCCTGTTTGTGTAACAAAGAGTTCATATTCGAGTGTCCATGTTCCTCTTGGGAGGTGGTCAATGAAGAGGTTGACGACAGCATCGCGGACGGAACGATAGTAGCCGAACAGATGATTCCATGTATAGCCCGAAGTCTGTTCGACGGGTTCAAAGGTGGCAGCGCGCATGTCGCGGATATGTACAAAGTCGAAGTCGCGGTTGGCTTTGACGGTAAGGCGCACGGTTACCTTGTCGCCTGTTTTCAGTGGCGTTTTGTCGGTGATACGTTCCCATTGTGTGCCGTTACGTTTAAACAGTTCACGGTCAACCGATAGCGGGGCATTTTTGTCGCCTTTCACTTTGTCAATCGGGCTGCGGTATTGCAGGTAGGCGCCTCCCCATACCTGCTTGTCCTGAGACGAGACGACTGTGATGGTCTTCATGTCTGGCTTGATGTCGCTTTTGTTATATGCCACCTGAAAGTAACCTGTTCCTGCTTCCTGTTTTTCGGGGGTAATGGTTTCGGAACCGATTTTCAGGCTAACTTGCGCCGGTTCCAATGAGGTCGGTGAAGATGACACTAAGGCATAGACTGCATCGGCAGTAGCGATGGGTGTTTTCCAGTCGTTAGTACGTTTGTTGCGGAGCAGCCATGTCAGAACGTCGTTGGAAGCGGTTTTGTTGTTCAGAATTTCGTTATACACTTCCACCATCAGGGCGCTGAGAGCGATGTCGGATGCGCTTCCGCTACCTTGTTGTGTACGCCAGTATTTTCCGGTGGATGCATTACCGATGGAATAGTTATCCAACGATTTGGCTATGGTTTGCGCATCGGCGGTTTTTCCTCTGCGTTGCAACGTCAGCGCCAACATTGCCCTTGTGTTAAAATCAAAATCTTTCTGTTTTTGAACGCACTCTTTGATGACTGTTTCAATCGCTTGATTTTGTTTACCTTCCCATTTTATATCCATGAAAAAAGAGCGGGCATACAGGTATGTAATATCGTAAGCAGAAGCCGAATATTTTCCTTTTGCTGTGATTTCTTCGTATTGCCGCATCCATTCCATATCAAGAAATTGAATGGATCTGTCGGCTATGTGGTTTAAATTATTATTGGTGATTTTCAGCGCATTGAGTTTCCCTATTCCCGTAACAATGTAGTTTGTGATATAGACGCTTGATTTCATATCGGGATACCACGAAAAGCCGCCATCGGACATTTGTCGTTGTTCTAATTTGGAAACGGCTTGATGAAGCGAATAGGTTAAATTATTGACGTCGAACAGAGTGGACAAACGCTGCTTGCGGGCTGTTTCGCTTTGTGCTTCCATCACCCACGGTGTTTCGGCTAAGAGCATCGCTTTGAGGTCTTGGTTTTTTTCCAAGTTCGACAACAACGCATCGGGTTCAAAGTTACGCCATTGGTCGAAAACACGCTTTATTTGTGGCATACTGTTGAGGATATAACTTCCTAAGGCAGCCGAATAGTAGCGGTTAAAAATCTGGTCGGCGCTTTCGTGAGGATATTTTGCCAATGTGGGCAACGACTGTATGGCAAACCATACGGGGGAAGTGGATATGTCAACCGTCAGTTTTTGAGGGGCGCTGTCGAAGTTATTGAATGTAAAATGATAAGTCCCGGCTTTGGTCATTTCCATTGCAATAGTTTCCTGTAGAACGACTTCCGAAGGCAGAACGGGTAAAATATGTTCTTCGCCGTCGGTAAAATCGCCGGAGGTGGCGGTCATGCGAATCAACACCATATCAGTGTTGTCTTTTTGGCAGTATTTATTTGATACTGTGATACTTTCGTTTCCTTTAACAGTAAATGGTATTCTTTTGACTTCACCTCCACCTGCGGTCAAATATTCTATTTGGATTTGAGCAACTCCTGAAAGCGTTTTATCGGTTCGGTTAGCAATACGTGTTGTCAAAACGCAGGTGTCGCCCACACGCAAATAGCGCGGAAGGTTGGGCATTACCATAAAATCGCTCTCGGTAATGATGGATTGTGTGTAATTTCCGATTTGCAACGTATTGGTATAACCGATTGCCTGCATATTCCATTTGGTAAGCGATTCGGGCATGACAAACTCCAAGATGATGTTTCCGTCTTTATCGGTGCGCATTTCGGGATAGAAAAATACTGTTTCCGCAAAGTTTTGACGGGCATTTTCGGCGGGTTTACTCCCATCCGGTGGCGGAGGTATCAAGGCGGTGCTATTGGTTTGGGTGCCGACTTCAACAAGTTCATCTGCCACAAAAGTCATTGCCTCACCTTTTGCCGGTGCTGACGGCATGGCAGACTCCATGTACATCGGCATATTTTTACGAAATCTTCCGCCGAAAGATGAATAAAATTGATACCCAAACCATTCAAAAGCAGGGAATAAAGGGCTAATAAAACTTGTTCCTTCCCAGACTTCGTTATAACGGTTATTACTGAAAGTGGCATATCGGGTCAATGATTGTGAAGAAAAAGCGGCACGTCGGTAGTTCGGTGTAACGGAAAAATTCCACGACAGCGTAGCAAATTTATCCAAAGAGGCATCGTACATCGTTGTAAAGAGGGCTGCCTCGACTGGTTTGCCATCTTTGTCGGTAATTTTCATTGTCCAGCGTTCTTTGGCGCCCGGCATGGTTTTGTCGCGGATTCCGGTAACTTCTATTTTCAGTTCTTTATCGGGATTAACGACCGTGATATGCTCATTCATGTCATAAATCCTGTTATTTTGAACCATATACATATTTACGGTAAAAGCCGGAATCATCGCCTCATCGGTCTGAATTTCAATCGTTAGCGGTTGGTTTCCAACATCCATCCATTGTTGTTTTTGGATGCCGGCAGGTGTAATTAAAGTGTAAAAAACTTTAGCATTTTTGGCAGCAGAACCAGCAAAGATTTTCACCTTTTCACCGCTTTTCACACTCTTTTTATCAACGTGAAACAAAGCATTTTGGGCAATGGGGAATGTTTTTTCGTTCTCTTTCAAAAAGGTAAATTGTCTTATTTCGGTAGTTGGGTTGCCGGTTTTATCTGGTATGGTGAAGGTGATACGGTATTGTCCTGAGCGTGTCAGTTTGTCGGACAGTTTCACCGTTTCTGCCGATTTGTTGTCAATGGTAGCGGAATACACACGTTTTGCAACGGGCAGACTGTCGCTGTTGTAGGCATATTGTGGAAATTTTTTAGTAAAATCTTCTTTTGAAAGGATAAAAATATCGGGTATTGCCCACAGACGGCCAATATAAGCCGTTTTAGGCTGCAACAACTCTTCTATGACGAGCGTTGCGGTAGTCGGAACCGATTCGCCGCTATAATTCTTAAACGACACTTTCAACTCATCATTGTCTTTGCCGATGACAACATTCGGTACTTCCGCATTGATAATCAGACTTTTCTTCCCTGCCGAGATGGTCGTGCTACCGCTTTGCATCTCGCCCGTAATATCGGTTACATCTGCTGTTACCTTAAATATATAGTGAAACATATTTCCTTCGTTGCTTTCGTCGGAAAGGGTTTTAAAGGTTACTTCAAACGTTCCGTCGGCTTTGGTGGTCGTTGTTCCGGTTAAAATAATCTGTTCGGGCGAAAAATAGGGAGAATGGCGAAAATGTCCATAATAAAAAGGTCTGAGAATTTGCCTTTCAACCTGAAAATCAACTTTGGCATTTTCTAATGGCAAGCCATTCAACATCACGGCTTTACCTGTAACTTTCACATCCTGATTTAATGCGTAGGCTTCATTTATCTTGTCAAAAGTAACCTCAAAACGTGGACGTTTATACTCCTCTACACGGAATGAAACCGCCCCCGAAGGATTCGCCTGAATGGTCATATCGCCCGTTAAAACATTGGCAGGAATGGTAAAAGTACCATCAAAACCGCCAAAATCGTTGGAAACATAATTCATCTTCACTACTTCCTGATAATTCACATCACGCACCGTTATTTCCACTTTTTTATCCGAAACCGGAACTACATTTTTTTCAGATGTTTCGGTAACGATTCCTTTAAAATAAACCGTTTGTCCGGGGCGATATACCGCGCGGTCGGTAAAGAGCGTTACACCTATATAATTTTTCCTGTCCGACGACGATTGCCTCGAATTCCAAATCGTCTGTTGCAAAATCAATGTATCGTCTTTATAAGAAAAAACAGCCTGAAGGCTTGCGTTATAATCTTTTGATAAATAAGCCATTCCATTTTCATTGGTAGTCAAAGTTTCCAAAACGTTTTTTTGGTTATTCTGATTGGAAACCTTAATTGAAACGCCTTTCAAAGGCAATCCGGTAAGTCGGTCTGTTACAGTAAAAGAGGCATTTTTTCCGGTTGTCTGTGTGTAAAACGGGCATAAGGACGACACCTGAAATACCTGTGTTATAAACATACTCCTTTCGATGGAAAAAACGGGGTCTGGAGTGATTAACAACAGATAAAATCCTGTCTTTCCCAACGGCGGAATTTCAAACTCTGTTGAATGATTCAGATAATCCTTCGGGTCGGGAATTTCTATTTCCCACTGTTTTACAGGGCGATTATCGGAAATGAATCTTTTAGCGTCGTTTTCTTTATTCCAACCGTAAACCAAATCAATTTTATCTGACGAAACTTCATATATCATGCACGTCAAACGATTTAGATTTCTAAAACTCACATTGGCTAACACCGGTTTGGAAGGTATCAGTACCGGCTCGGTAATTAATGTAATAACTTCCAGCCTCTCGATTTCACTTAAAAGGGCAAAACAGTTTTTACCACCATCGGAATCGGGGAATTTTCTGAGATATTTTCGGCAAATGTCGGCGGCTTCGATACGGGAGCGACGGTCGGCTGCATTGGTGTTGCGCACATCTATTCCCATTCCCCGTGTATTCAATCGCTGTGCTTTTTGAAATGCTGCCAAAGTTACGGCAGGATGGGCATCATAAGTCTTCAACAGATAAACGTAAGCCTCCATTCCGGCATCATCTGCCGCAAAAAACTGAATACGGTCTAAGTCGGCTTGAATCAGGGCGGTAAGGTCCTTGTCGTTTTCATGCAGGCGAAGGAGTTGTTGCCAGGTCGTTACAGCGAATGTTTTCATCGAAACATCGTCGCTATCTTTCAATTTCATCTTCAAAAAATCGGGCAAAGTTCCGGCTAAAGCAGGATACTCTGCTCTCAAAGGTTTTGCCTGACAGTTGTCAAACAAACGGTGAGCGATAATATCGTATAAAGTCGGACGGTATTTTTCATCATAATCCTTTCCGCTCAATAAAACAGCATAATCTTCTATTGGTATCGAAAACAGTTTTTGAGCCTCTTGCAAAGATTCCTGAAAATGTTGCAGAGCCTTTGCCTCAATCTGTGCGGCACTCCATGTGGAAATGTCGTCACCGGAAGATTCTAATTTTTTCGTACTCGAGCCTCCAAATCTTTGGTAATTCATATACAATTCTCCTAAATAGGAATGAAATATCTGCGTTGCAGGCATCTGACATTTGGGCAGCACTTCGTTCAAGTGGTTGATAGAAAGAATAACAGCATCTTCTTCATACTGCGACAACGCCGCGATGTATAAAATGTTGGCTTTCACATATAAAGTGGCATCTTTTGCACACGACATCGTCGCTATTTCTTTTTTCAACAAAGTGGCGGCATCTTTCGGAAAACCATTGTTAATAAGATTTTCAGCCTTTTCAATTTCAGATTTATTTTGAGCCGAACAAGAAAAAGAGAAACAAACGGCTACCAATGCAATCATATACGGTTTCATATAAATAAATTTATTACAACATTACGGTTGCAAAGATAGAAATAATCGTGCCAAAAATGTTCGGAGTGTTTTTTTTTTATTTAACAGTGCTATCGTTGAAGATAGAAATAAGAACGCGGTCGCAGTATTTTGTCAAATGTAAAATATTGTACTACAACCATTTCACCGTTATCCAAATAGGCATAACAACGATCCAAATCAACCATCGGTTCATTGGTTTCAATATCCACTATATCCTTATATATAAGAGGGAAAAATATCAAATTGTATGCTTTTCCGTCTTTTTGGGCAAGAGATAATCGGTAAATAGGTGTTGTATTGAGTATGGAATCAACGGCATTTTGGTTTAAATAGTCAAAAGTAAAAGATTCGAAATTTATCCGTTTGAACGAATTAAGATAATTATAAACTTTCAACGAATCAAGCGGATAGTGAATCGGTTCCCCTAAAAGGGTTGTTACTGCAAATTTTCCGTTCGAGACATTCGTATTGACTATATATGAATTATTTGGGTCGGTTGTATTTTCAACGACTATACGCTCTATTTCATTAGCATTAACATGGAAAATGCGATGTGTTCGCCATGCTTCGGGTATGACTTCATATCGCGAAGCCACATATCCGCGATGTCCGGGTAATACCACTATAAAAGGTCTTTTAGAACCTTCCAATAGCATATAAGTTCCTAAGTTGTCTTGTGTTATGTCACCAACATAATAACATCTCAACATGGCTTCACGCGGAAATAACTTCATTCCCCAAAAATCAATGCGATAATCAATGCCATATATTTCGACTTTAACAGCATTGTATGCCATCCGTTTGATGATATTTTCGGTTGCTGTTTTTGGTAGCGGACTTGCCGGCCTGATTCTGCAAATTGTTGTCAGAAACATATCAATCATAGGTGTTGATGCTTCCCATGTCCCATTAACCGTCCAACCGTTTCCCTGATGATTCCGTTCCAATAAGGTCGAAACATGTTCTTTGTTGGCAAGAAAAATCTTGGTAATAGATGCCGTATCGCTATAAGCAAAGTTTTTATCCGAATCGCTTATTGTCCCCGTTTTTCTTGTGGCAAAAATTGTGATAATGGCAATGAATGCCATGATTACGACTATAATAAGTAATAATTTGTTTTTTCGCATTGTGATTATTATTTAAGGTTGCAAAGGTATATATTTTTTTGAAAACATTAATTGCCACCCCTCCAAAAATTGGAGGGGATTTATAATTTGTAGAGACGCACGGCCGTGCGTCTCTACAAATTTACCGTGCGTCTCTACAACAACACCTACCCCTCCCCCCCCACAAAAACAAAAAAAGCCGCCCGAAAGCAGCCTTTTTTATTTATTATTAACTAAATAATTAGTGTTTTTCTGTAAATGTAGCGATATTAATACCACTGTCAAATGTTAATCCTATCATTTTTATTAAACGTAATGTTTCACCATCTTTTACAATTAAATATTGTTGTTTGAAGTTACTTACAGAAGGAGATGCGGTGAAGACATCCAATTTAGTTGGTGCGGCATCAAAGGCAGCCTTTAAAGATTCTTGTGTTGTAATAGCGTTATACGTTTCTTCATTGGGTAAAATAACAAGGGAGTTACTTGCAGTTGTAAATCTGGCAGTGTTGACATCAGGGTTTTTATCATAAGTAATCCCCATTGCTGTTTTTGGATGGGCGCCTGCAACTTGAGGATGCTGTAACTTAAATTCCACAGCAGTCGTTAAAGGAGTTTCCACTGGCGGAGCCTTTTTAATTTCAATGGGTTCAGTTTTATCAGCGCTTGTGGAAGCGGTTTTTACTTCAACGACAAATTTCAGCACAGCGCCTTCGGGCAATCCGCCAAGCAAAGGAATCACAGTTGCAAAATCGGAAGCATCAAATTTCTTTGCCCATGTTTTGGCGCCTTTTTCAAAACTTGTGATTGTTACCGGCACCATCTCAGCAGTTTCATAAAGAACATAATACTTCACTGAGGTCAATTCTTCGTAGGCGATAACAGATACATTAAATTCAAATGCGTCCAAATCAGCTTGATCAAGAACAATTTTCGAAATTGTAATGTCCGGATTCTGAATGTCATCATCGGTCTTGTTACACGCCACAAACGTTACAGCCATCATCATGGCTAACATCATAAAATAAATTCCAAATTTTTTCATGTTTTTAAATTTTTGTTAATTAAACTTTTATTAATAAATCTTATATTTTTTAAATTTTGCGCAAAGGTACACTTTTTTTGAATACAAAATAAAAACTGTATCTTTTTTTATTTTTTACAAGCGATTATAATATCAAATAGTGTGCCAAAAAAATAAAAAAAGAGAGGATGTCAAAATCTTATTATGGTGCTGAGATTTTTTAGTCCCACAGGGACGACACTTTATTAACCGTATATGAAATGTAGTGTAATCTACGGTAGAAAAAAGACAACGCTCCGAAAGGAGCGTTGTCTTGTGGCACCAACCGGAATCGAACCAGTGACACAAGGATTTTCAGTCCTCTGCTCTACCTACTGAGCTATGGTGCCAACCAAATACTTGCAAACTTAAAATTTAAAGGTGCAAAGGTACTCTTTTTTTTGAAAATAATACGCCATTGAAATATTTTTTTTACTTTTGCAAAAAATATTCGTTTAATAAATTGATTGTGAAAGAAAAAGAAATCAGATATGTCATTGACGAG
>Ga0209628_10002050_pt1 | contig 13458 bp, 12 predicted proteins | sample TergutCu122P4_FD_187285 | JGI IMG/M metagenome (GOLD analysis project Ga0209628, IMG submission 187285) | Cubitermes ugandensis P4 segment gut microbial communities from Kakamega Forest, Kenya - Cu122 P4 (SPAdes) (version 2) | ecosystem: Host-associated > Arthropoda: Insects > Digestive system...
TCGGTCTTTATCAGCGCTGGCAGGATCATCGCATCGGGCGCCAGACGGCGCGCAGCCGCGAGGCGGAGGTGGAGAGCGAGCGCAAGCGCATCGAGGAGGCGCATGCCGAACCGATCCGCATCGAGCCGGCGGAGATTGCGATCACGAAATCGTCGCGGCGCGAGAAGGAGCGCCAGACGCCGCTCTTCCTCGATATTGAGGGCAATACGCTGCCGCCCTTGCATTTGCTCGATGAGCCGTCGCACGATGTCGAGCCGCCCTCGGCGGAGACGCTGGAATTCACGTCGCGCCTGATCGAGCGCAAGCTCGCCGATTTCGGCGTGCAGGTGACGGTGCTGGCCGCCTATCCCGGCCCCGTCATCACCCGCTACGAGATCGAGCCTGCGGTGGGCGTGAAGGGGGCGCAGATCGTCAATCTGGTGAAGGATCTGGCGCGGGCGCTCTCGGTGGTGAGTGTGCGCGTCGTCGAGACGATTCCCGGCAAATCCTGCATGGGGCTGGAGTTGCCCAACGCGAAGCGGCAGACGGTGCGTTTGTCGGAAATTCTCGGCTCCAAGGCGTATCAGGACATGCGCTCGCCGCTGACGCTGACGCTGGGCAAGGACATTGGCGGCGCGCCGGTGATTGTCGATCTGGCGAAGATGCCGCACTTGCTGGTGGCGGGCACGACTGGCTCGGGCAAGTCAGTCGGCATCAACGCGATGATTCTGTCTCTGGTCTATAAATCGGAACCGGCCGATGTGCGCCTGATTCTGGTCGATCCGAAAATGCTCGAACTGTCCGTCTATGAAGGCATCCCGCACCTGCTCGCGCCGGTGGTGACGGATATGAAGCAGGCGGCCAACGCGCTGCAATGGTGCGTCACCGAGATGGATCGCCGTTACCGTTTCATGTCGGCGCTCGGCGTGCGCAATCTCGCCGGCTACAACGCCAAGATCCGCGACGCGATCAAGGCCGAAGCGCCGATCCCGAATCCTTTTTCGCTGACGCCGGAAAGCCCCGAACCGCTGACCGCGCTGCCCTATGTTGTCGTCATCATCGACGAATTGGCGGACTTGATGATGGTGGCCGGCAAAAAGGTCGAGGAACTCATCGCCCGGCTGGCGCAAAAAGCGCGCGCCGCCGGCGTGCATCTGGTGCTGGCGACGCAAAGGCCGTCGGTGGATGTCATCACCGGCCTCATCAAGGCCAATATTCCGACGCGCATTTCCTTCCAGGTGTCGAGCAAGGTCGATTCGCGCACCATCCTGGACCAGATGGGCGCGGAGGCGCTGCTCGGCCAGGGCGACATGCTCTATCTCGCGCCCGGCACCGGCGTGCCGATGCGGGTGCATGGCGCCTTCGTCGCCGACAGCGAAGTGCATGCGGTGGTCAATTATCTGAAGAAAACCGGCCAGCCCGAATACATCGAAGACATCCTGCACGCCGCCACCGGCGAGGAGGGCCGGGACGGGCTGGACGCGGACGCCGATGCCGGCGACGAAGCCGATCCGCTCTACGATCAGGCGGTCGAAGTGGTGCTGGAAACGCGCCGCCCCTCCATCTCGCTCGTGCAGCGGCATCTGCGCATCGGCTACAACCGCGCCGCGCGCCTCATCGAGCAAATGGAACGCTCCGGCCTCGTCTCGCCGATGGGCGCCAACGGCAACCGCGAAGTGATCGTGCCGGCGCGGGAGAACAGATGAAAACCGTAAAAGCATTCGTCATGCTGTGCCTGCTGTCGGCATCGGCTGCCCAGGTTGTTTACGCTGCCGCGCTCGACAAGCTGAAAGCCTTTGTCGACGGCACGCGCAGCGGCAAGGCTGATTTCCTCCAGACGGTGACGACGAACAACGGACGCAAGCCGCAGAATGCCGCTGGGCAAATGCTTTTTTCCCGCCCCGGCAAATTCCGCTGGACGTACGACAAGCCTTACTACCAGCTCATCGTCGGCGACGGCGAACGGCTGTGGATTTACGACCGCGATCTCAATCAGGTGACGATGAAAAAACTCGCCGTCGCGCTCGGATCCAGTCCGGCGGCGCTGCTTGCCGGCGACAATGAACTGGAAAAGAACTTCGATCTCAAGGAAGGCGGGATCAGCGACGGCATCGAGTGGGCGGACGCGCAGCCGAAAAATCAGGAAGCCGGCTTTCAGCATTTGCGCATCGGTTTTGCCGGCAACACCTTGCGCGTCATGGAAATCACCGACAGCTTCGGCCAGGTGACGACCATCGTCTTCGAGAACTTCGAGCGCAATCCCGCGCTGCCCGCCGCCCCGTTCCAGTTCACGCCGCCCAAGGGCGCCGATGTCCTCAGCGAATGACCTTTTCAAGAAGAAGCCCCACGCGCCGCTCGCCGAGCTGATGCGCCCGCGCACGCTCGACGAGGTGGTCGGCCAGGCCGATCTGCTCGGGCCGGGCAAACCGCTGCGCCTGGCCTTCGAATCGAAAACGCCGCACTCGATGATTCTCTGGGGGCCGCCCGGCGTTGGCAAGACCACCCTGGCGCGGCTGATGGCCGCCGCCTTCGATGCCGAATTCATCGCCCTCTCCGCCGTATTCTCCGGCGTGAAGGACATCCGCGAAGCGGTCAGCCGCGCCGAACTCACGCTGGCGCAGAACGGCCGCGACACGCTGCTCTTCGTGGACGAAGTGCACCGCTTCAACAAGGCGCAGCAGGACGCTTTCCTGCCCTATGTCGAACAGGGCCTCATCACCTTCATCGGCGCCACCACCGAAAACCCCTCGTTTGAAGTCAACAGCGCGCTGCTCTCCCGCGCCACGGTGTACGTGCTGAAAAGTCTGAGCGAAGCGGAACTGGGCGAACTCTTCGAGCGCGCCCGCGCCAAAGCCTTTCCCGATCTGGCATTCGACGAAGAAGCGAAAACCCGCCTCGCCGGTCTTGCCGACGGCGACGCGCGGCGCTTGCTCAACGCGCTCGAAATCGTGCACACGGCGGCAATGACGGCGGGATGCCGTGCCGTGACGCCAGACTTTCTGCAAAACGCGCTGGCGAAAAACCTGCGCCGCTTCGACAAGGGCGGCGACGCCTTCTACGACCAGATTTCGGCCCTGCACAAATCGGTGCGCGGCTCCAACCCGGACGCCGCCCTGTACTGGTTCACACGCATGCTCGACGGCGGCGCCGACCCGCGCTACCTTGGCCGCCGCATCATCCGCATGGCCACCGAAGACATCGGTCTGGCCGATCCGCGCGCGCTGCAAATCGCGCTCAATGCCGTCGAGACCTACGAGCGGCTCGGCTCGCCGGAAGGCGAACTGGCGCTGGCCGAAGCGGTGATCTTCATGGCCTGCGCCGCCAAGTCGAACGCCATCTATGTCGCGTATAATTCAGCGCGAAAATTCGTCGCCAATGACGGCTCGCGCGAAGTGCCGGTGCACCTGCGCAACGCGCCGACCAAGCTGATGCGGGAACTGGGCTACGGGCGGGAATACCGCTACGCGCACAACGAACCGGAAGCCTACGCCGCGGGCGAAGACTACTTTCCCGAAGGCATGCCGAAGGTCAACTGGTACGCGCCAACCGATCGCGGCCTGGAAGCGCAAATCGCCGAAAAGCTCGCCCACTTGCGCGAACTGGACCGGAAAGCAAAGAAATGACCTTCCCCCCGCCCCCCTCCCCGGGGGAGGGGGTGACGGTTGCTCGCGGGCTTCGCCCGCTCGGAGATAGGCCGTCCGCCAGCGTCAGACTTTGAAACAACTGAAACGAAACGGTTACCCACCATGCTCGACATACAACTCTTGCGCAGCAACATCGAACACGTCGCCGAACGTCTCGCAACCCGTGGCGTGGACTTCGACATCGCCGCCTTCCAGGCCCTCGAAGACGAGCGCAAAAATCTGCAAGTGCGCACCCAGGACCTGCAAGCGAAGCGCAACGCGCTCTCCAAACAGATCGGCCAGATGAAGGCCAGGGGCGAAGACACCGCCGCAGTCATGCAGCAAGTCGCCGGCCTCGGCGACGATCTGAAACAGAACGAAGAAAAACTTGCCGGTCTGCTCAAACGCATCGACGCCTTCGTCTCCGTGATTCCCAACCTGCCGCACGACAGTGTGCCGATCGGACAATCCGAGGCCGACAACGTCGAAGTCAAACGCTGGGGCGCGCCGCGTGAATTTGATTTCGCCGTCAAGGATCACGTCGAACTCGGCGGCCATCTTGGCGGTCTCGATTTCGATGTCGCCGTCAAAATCAGCGGCGCCCGCTTCGCGGTGATGAAAGGCGCCATCGCCCGCCTGCATCGCGCGCTCGCCCAGTTCATGCTCGACGTGCACACCCGCGAGCACGGCTACACCGAGATCTACGCCCCCTATCTCGTCAACAGCAGCAGCCTCTTCGGCACCGGCCAACTGCCGAAATTCCACGAAGACCTCTTCCACATCAACGAAGACGGCTACTTCCTCATCCCGACAGCCGAAGTGCCGGTGACCAACATCGTGCGCGACGAAATCGTGCCGCGCGAAGCATTGCCGCTGAAATTCGTCTGCCATACACCGTGCTTCCGCCGCGAAGCCGGCAGTTACGGCAAGGACACCCGCGGCATGATCCGCCAGCACCAGTTCGACAAGGTTGAACTGGTGCGCATCGAGCATCCCGACCATTCCTGGGCGGCGCTGGAAGAACTCACGCGCCACGCCGAGCAGATTCTGGAAAAACTGGCATTGCCCTACCGCCGCGTCGCGCTATGCACGGGAGATATCGGCTTCTCCTCGGCGAAAACCTACGATCTCGAAGTGTGGCTGCCCGGCCAGAACACCTACCGGGAAATTTCCTCATGCAGCCACTTCGACGCCTTCCAGGCGCGCCGCATGCAAGCGCGCTGCCGCGGACAAGGCAGCAAGCCAGAGCCGGTGCACACCCTGAACGGCTCCGGCCTGGCCGTCGGCCGCACCCTGGTCGCCGTGCTCGAAAACCACCAGCGCGCCGACGGCAGCATCGACATCCCCGCCGCCCTCCATCCCTACATGGGCGGCATCACGCGAATCGAAAAAGCCTGAGGGGAAAAGACTTTCCCCCGGCCTCCTCCATGAGGGAGGGGGTGACGATCGCTCGCGGGCTACGCCCGCTCGGAATGGATGGTGTAGAATGCGCGCCTGCCGGAGAGGTGGCAGAGTGGTCGATTGTACCTGACTCGAAATCAGGCGTAGGTGCAAGCCTACCGTGGGTTCGAATCCCACCCTCTCCGCCAGTTTTTCCTCTCAAAACTTCCCGAAACGATTTCTGTCCGGTCTTCCCGGCCAGGGCGAGTATCAATCTCAATACGGGCCGTCCCGTGGCGCCAGACTTTTGATAGGGGCGTTTATAGCGTTTGTCCGCAGAGAGACCGCGCCACGAAAAAGGGGCGTCTGCGCGCCCCTTTCCGATTTATGCAGGGTTACATTTACCCTGCGTTCGATTTGTTGCGGTCCAGCTTTTCGCGGATGCGCGCCGATTTGCCGGAGCGCTGGCGCAAGTAGTAGAGCTTGGCGCGGCGCACGTCGCCTCTGCGCTTGACTTCAATGCTGGCAATGAGCGGCGAATAGGTCTGGAAAGTCCGCTCGACGCCTTCGCCGGAGGAGATTTTGCGCACCGTGAATGCGGAGTTGAGGCCGCGGTTGCGTTTGCCGATGACGACGCCTTCATAGGCCTGCACACGCTTGCGTTCGCCTTCGACGACGTTCACGTTGACGATCACGGTGTCGCCGGGGGCGAATGCCGGGATGGTCTTGCCCAGACGGGCGATTTCTTCCTGTTCCAGTTGCTGGATCAGATTCATTGCCTTGCTCCTAAGTCAAATGGCCCTTGGCCTCGCGCGCAGAGCATGAACAGTGGCATGATGCGCGCATTTCTGGTTAAAAAAACTTACTGCTCCTGCTGCCGCGCCTGCTTGAATTCCTCAAGCAGGGCGGCTTCTTCCTTGCTCAGTTGGCGGCGATCAAGCAACTCCGGGCGCCGCAGCCAGGTGCGCCCCAGCGCCTGCTTCAAGCGCCAGCGCCGGATGTCGGCATGGTTGCCGGACAGCAAGACCGGCGGCACCGGCAATCCTTCGTACACTTCAGGCCGCGTGTAGTGCGGGCAATCGAGCAGGCCGCCGACGAAGGATTCTTCAATCGCCGAATCCGCGTCGTTGAGCGCGCCGGGCAATTGCCGCACGACGGCATCCATCAAGGCCATCGCCGCGATCTCGCCGCCGGAGAGGACGAAATCGCCAAGCGATATTTCCTCGTCCACACAACGGGCGATGAGCCGTTCATCGACGCCCTCATAGCGGCCGCAGAGCAGGATCGCTCCGGCGCTTTCGGCCAAGGCCATCACGCGCGCGTGGTTGAGCAACTGACCCTGCGGCGACAAATAAATTACTTTCGCTTCAGGCCGGTCATGCCTGGCGGCGGCAATCGCCTTTTCCAGCGGCGCGGCCAGCATCACCATACCGGGGCCGCCGCCGTAAGGGCGATCATCCACAGTGCGGTAATGATCGTCCGCAAATTCGCGCGGGTTTCTCAGCGTCAACCGCCACAGCCCCCGCTCTTTCGCCCGCCGCGTGATGCCATGTTCGGAGAGCGCGGCAAACATTTCGGGAAACAAGGTGATGACATCGAAGGCGACGCTCACCAATCGGACTCCCATTCCACCTGAATCCGCTGTCCGTCCAGATCCACCTGCTTGATGACAGCGGCAACAAAGGGCAGCAGGCGCCGCTGGCCGTTCTCTTCCCGCACGTCGAGCACTTCATGCGCGCCCGACCGTATCAATTCGGCGACGCGGCCCAGCTTTTCGCCGGACTGGTTCATCACCTCCAGGCCGATCAGATCGGCCCAGTAATATTCATTGTCGGCGGTTTCAGGCAGCGCCTCGCGGGGCGCGCCAACATAGCAGCCCGACAGCAGCGCCGCCTGATCGCGGTCTTCGATGCCTTCAAAGCGAACGACGAGATCGTTGCCATGCGTCCGGCATTCGGCGATGCGCCTCGCCTGCCATGCCGTGTCGTCTGCCGTTTCCTGTTCGCATAGCCAGCAGCACGGCATTTTTGTCCACGCCTGGGGATCGTCGCCGAAGATGCGGACGTTGACCCATCCGCGCACGCCGTATGGGGCGGAAACGCGCCCCAAGATGACCATGCGCGCCTCAGGCGGCAGCGGGCGTCTTGGCGAACTGTTTGACCAGGCGCGCGACGGTGGGCGACAACTGGGCGCCCGTATTCATCCAGTATTCGACGCGCAGCATATCAACGCGCAAACCCTGCTCTTTTGCGCCAGCAACCGGATTGTAGTAGCCGACGCGCTCAATGCAGGCGCCGTCACGACGCTTGCGCGAATCGGTGACGACCATGTTGTAGAACGGACGCTTCTTGGCGCCGCCCCGGGCAAGTCGAATCACGACCATGTGCTTGACCTTTTTGAAATCTGAAAGCGGAATCTTCGACCGTGGCCGAAGCTGAAAGGGGTGACATACTAAAAGAAAATCGTCAAAAAAACAAGCCTGAAGGGAAGGCCCACCAAGCCACTCCGAGCGGGCATAGCCCGCGAGCCACCGTCACCCCCTTCCTTGGGAAGGGGGCCGGGGGGAAGGTCTATATCTCACCCCTGCGGATTCACCTTGGCAGGCGCGAAAGCCAGTTTGTTGAGGGCGTTGATGTACGCCTTCACCGAGGCAACGATGATGTCGGTATCAGCGCCCTGCCCATTCACAACGCGGCTATCCTTGGTCAGGCGCACGGTGACTTCGCCCTGCGCGTCGGTGCCGCCGGTGATGCTGTTCACGGAATACAGGAGCAGTTCGGCGCGGCTGTCGGCCACCCGTTCCAGCGCCTTGAAGCAGGCATCCACCGGCCCGTCGCCGTCCGACTCCGACTTGCGTTCGCTTCCGCCGGCGGAAATCGTGATGCGGGCGTGGGGCGTCTCGCCCGTCTCCGAGGCCACGCGAAGACTGACCAGCTTGAAATGTTCCTGTTCCGGCGTCACCGCATCGTCGGACATGAGCGCCTGCAAATCCTCATCGAAAATCTCGTGCTTCTTGTCGGCGAGTTCCTTGAAGCGGGCAAAAGCCAGATTGAGCTGCTCCTCGCTCCCGATGACGATGCCCAGCTCGGTCAAGCGCGACTTGAAGGCGTTGCGGCCCGAATGCTTGCCCAGCACGAGCTTGTTCTGCGTCCAGCCGACATCCTGGGCGCGCATGATCTCGTAGGTTTCACGATGCTTGAGAACGCCATCCTGATGGATGCCCGATTCATGGGCAAAGGCATTCGTGCCAACGACCGCCTTGTTCGGCTGCACCGGAAAGCCGGTAATGCTCGACACGAGTTTCGATGCCGGCACGATCTGCGTCGCGTCGATGCGCGTATCGCAGCCGAAAATATCCTGCCGCGTGCGCACCGCCATGACCACTTCTTCCAGCGCCGCATTGCCGGCGCGCTCGCCCAGCCCGTTGATGGTGCACTCCACCTGACGCGCGCCTTCCATCACCGCGGCAAGCGAGTTGGCGACGGCGAGGCCGAGATCGTTATGACAATGCACTGACCAGATCACCTTGTCCGCATTCGGCACACGCTCGCGCAGACTGCGGATGGTCGTCGAAAATTGTCCGGGAAGGTTATAGCCGACCGTATCCGGGACATTGAGCGTCTTCGCGCCCGCCTTGATGACGGCCTCGAAAACGCGGCAAAGAAAATCCAGATCCGATCGTCCCGCATCCTCGGCGGAAAACTCAACATCATCCGTAAATTGACGCGCCCACTGCACCGCCTTCACCGCCTGCTCAAACACCTGATCCGGCGTCATGCGCAGCTTTTTCTCCATGTGGATCGGGCTGGTGGCAAGAAACGTATGGATGCGCCCGGAACGCGCCGGCTGAATCGCTTCGCCCGCGCGTCGAATGTCGTTTTCATTGGCGCGCGCCAGCGAGCACACGGTGGAATCCTTGACGATTTCCGCGATGCTGCGGATGGCGTCGAAATCGCCCGGCGAGGCGGCGGCAAAACCGGCCTCGATCACATCGACCCGCATGCGCTCCAACTGCCGCGCCACACGCAACTTCTCTTCCTTGGTCATCGAAGCGCCCGGACTTTGCTCGCCGTCGCGCAAGGTTGTGTCGAATATCACCAAATGGTCTTTCATGTTCATCTCCAGGTAGTTGAACCTTCCCTCCGGCCCCTTCCCGAGGATGGGGGTAACGGCGGTTCGCGGGCCACATGTCATTTAGCCCGCTCAGAATGAATGGATAACAGTCGATCAAGGATTTTGCCCTTGTCGGCTCAATACAGCTCAAATTGTGGAAAGGGAATTTAGCGCGCGCGGCGCAGCAGCGGCCGGGCCAGCAGGAAGCCGCTGAGAAGGAGGGTTGCTGTCGCAACTAATATGATCTGAACCATGCAGCGAATATAACAGATTCCAGCCCAAGTGTGCACTCGGAACAGGCGCCTGAAAATCATGACATGCGAAAGTCTGGCGCCGGGGGACGGCAGTTCATAGGGCTTCGTTTGGTGATGGCTATAGGTGAATATATGCGGTGATGCTAAAAAAGATCAGCTCGACTTTCTGCGCCGGAGCCAATCCCAAATCGCCATGACGTAGCCGGAGAAGGCGTAGCAGAGAAACAGTCCGAAAAGAATGCCGGGGGGATAGGTGGATACCAGCACGAAAAACAGGACGATGGCCAGGACGACGATGAACGGGACGCTGCGCCGCAGATTGATGTCTTTGCCGCTGTAGTAGCGGAAGTTGCTCACCATCGTGACGCCGGCGAAAATGGTGAGCGCCCAGGCGTACCAGCGCACGTCCGGGCCGGTGTAGTCGAGGTCCATGAGCACCCAGACGAAGCCGGCGACCAGCGCCGCCGCCGCCGGGCTGGGCAGGCCCTGGAAGAAACGCTTGTCGATGATCTCGATGTTGGTGTTGAAGCGCGCGAGCCTGAGCGCTGCGCCGACGCAGTAGATGAACGCGGCGATCCAGCCGAGCTTGCCCATGTCCTTCATGGCCCATTCGAACATCACCAGGGCGGGCGCCGCGCCGAAGGACACCATGTCGGAGAGGGAATCGTACTCGGCGCCGAACGCGCTTTGTGTGCGGGTGAGCCGCGCCACGCGCCCGTCGAGGCCGTCCATGATCATGGCGATGAAGATGGCGACCGCCGCGTACTCGAAGCGGCCTGTCATGGCTTGCACGATGGCGTAAAAGCCGGCAAACAGGGCTGCTGTCGTAAACAGGTTCGGCAGGATGTAAATGCCGCGCCGCCGAAATTCCGGGTTGACCAAGGCTTTGCGGGGTCGAAGCTCTGGCATGGGGTGTCTCAGGGCAGTTCGGCCAGAATAGTCACCGAGGCGGAAACCTTGTCGCCGATCGTCACCTTGGCCTGGGATGCCGGCGGCAGGTAAACATCGACGCGCGAGCCGAAGCGGATGAAGCCGTAACGCTGGCCGCGCGCGAGGGCGTCGCCTTCCTTGACGTAGCACAGGATGCGCCGGGCAATGAGACCGGCGACCTGAACGCTGGTAATGTCTTCGCCGGCGGCCGTGCGCAGCCAAATGGCATTGCGCTCGTTCTCGCGCGAGGCCTTGTCCAGCGCGGCGTTGAGAAAGCTGCCGGCGTGATACCAGCGGCCTTTCACTTCGCCGTCGACCGGGCTGCGGTTGGAATGCACATTGAATACGTTCATGAAGACGCTGATCTTGAGCGCCTTGCGGTTCAGATACGGGTCCTCGGTTTTTTCGATGGCGACGATGCGGCCATCGGCGGGGGCGAGCACGCTTTTGGCATCGCCGGACACCGGCCGCGCCGGATCACGGAAAAACTGGAGAACGAAAACCGTCCAGAGCCACAGCGGCGCGGACCAGCCCCAGCCGGCCAGCAAAGCGACGGCAAGCGAGGCGAGAACGGAAATCGCCAGGAAGGGCCAACCCTCCCTGGCGATGATGGGGTGCGGCCAGGAAGACACTAGTTCTTGGTCTGATCGACCAGCTTGTTCTTCTTGATCCACGGCATCATGCTGCGCAGTTTGGCGCCGACCTGCTCAATGGAGTGGGCGGCCATGTTGCGGCGGGAGGCGAGCAGCGTCGGCGCGCCGGCGCGGTTTTCGAGAATGAATTCCTTGGCATACTGGCCGGACTGGATTTCTTTCAGGATGCGCTTCATCTCGGCTTTGGTCTGCTCGGTGACGATGCGCGGCCCGCGCGTGATGTCGCCGTATTCGGCGTTGTTGGAAATCGAGTAGCGCATGTTGGCGATGCCGCCCTCATAGATGAGATCGACGATCAGCTTCACTTCGTGCAGGCACTCGAAATAGGCCATTTCCGGGGCGTAGCCGGCTTCGACGAGGGTCTCGTAACCATTCTGGATCAACTGCGTGAGGCCGCCGCAGAGGACGACTTGCTCACCGAACAGATCGGTCTCGGTTTCCTCGCGGAAAGTGGTTTCGATGACGCCGCCGCGCGTGCCGCCGTTGGCTGCCGCGTAGGACAGCGCGATGTCGCGCGCTTTTTTCGAGACGTCCTGATGCACGGCGATCAGCGAGGGCACGCCGCCGCCAGCCACGTAGGTGGAGCGCACGAGATGGCCCGGCCCTTTCGGCGCGATCATGATGACATCCAGATCGTCGCGCGGCTGCACCTGGCCGTAGTGGACATTGAAGCCGTGGGCGAAGGCGAGGGCGGCGCCCTTTTTGATGTTCGGCTCGATGTCCTCACGATAGACCTGGCCGATGTTCTCATCGGGCAGCAGGATCATGACCAGATCGGCGCCTTTCACGGCGTCGCCGACTTCCTTGACGGTGAGGCCGGCTTTTTTCGCCTTGTCCCAGGACGCGCCGCCCTTGCGCAGGCCGACAGTCACCTTGACGCCGGAGTCGTGCAGATTGAGCGCGTGGGCGTGGCCCTGCGAGCCGTAGCCGACGATGGTGACTTTTCTGCCCTTGATGAGCGAGAGATCAGCGTCCTTGTCGTAATAGACTTTCATGCAATTCCTTTCAATGATTCAAAAGTCTGGCCCCGCAGTACGGCAAGCGGGGCAGCCGGTTTTAAACTTTGAGCACCCTGTCGCCGCGGCCGATGCCGCAGACGCCGGTGCGCACGGTTTCGAGAATGAGCGAGGCGTCGATGGCCTCGACGAAGGAGTCGAGCTTGACCGTGTTGCCGGTCAGTTCGATGACGTAGGTCGATTCGGTGACGTCGATGATGCGGCCACGGAAAATATCCGACATGCGCTTCATTTCCTCGCGGTCCTTGCCGATGGCGCGCACTTTGACCAGCATCAGTTCGCGCTCGATGTGGGCGGCTTCGGAAATGTCGACCACCTTCACCACCTCGATCAGCTTGTTCAACTGCTTGGTGATCTGCTCGACGATGTCGTCGGAGCCGACGCTGACGATGGTCATGCGCGACATGGAGGGATCTTCGGTCGGCGCCACGGTCAGCGATTCGATGTTGTAGGCGCGCGCCGAGAAAAGACCGGACACGCGGGAGAGCGCGCCGGCTTCGTTTTCGATGAGAAGAGAGATGACGTGACGCATGATTACAGTTGTTCCGACAAAATCATTTCGGTGAGGCCCTTGCCGCCTTGCACCATCGGGTAGACGTTCTCGGCCGGGTCAATGGCGAAATCCATGAAGACCAGATCGTCCTTGCGCTTGAAGGCTTCCTTGAGCGCGCCTTCGACATCGCCCGGTTTTTCGATGCGCATGCCCACATGGCCGTATGCCTCGGCGAGCCGGACAAAATCCGGCAGGGCGTCAACGGTGGACTGGGAATAGCGGTTGCCGTGGAAGAGTTCCTGCCACTGGCGCACCATGCCGAGATAGCCGTTGTTGAGCAGGATGATCTTGATCGGCAGGCGATTTTGTTTGCATGTCGCCAGTTCCTGAATGCACATCTGAATGCTGCCCTCGCCGGTGATGCAGGCCACGCGCTCGCCCGGATGCGCAAGCTGGACGCCCATCGCCGCCGGCAGACCGAAACCCATCGTGCCCAGGCCGCCGGAATTCATCCAGCGGCGCGGCTTGTCGAATTTGTAATACTGCGCCGCCCACATCTGATGCTGGCCGACATCGGAGCAGACGAAGGCGTCGCCTTTCGTCACTTCATGCAGTTTTTCGATGACGAATTGCGGCTTGATGATCTTGCTCTTGCGGTCGTATTTCAGGCAATCCTTGCCGCGCCACTCGTCGATCTGTTTCCACCAGCCCTTGAGCGCCTTCTCGTCGGGGCGCTCGCCGCTGGCGGTGAGCAGCCGGGTGAGGTCTTCGAGCACTTCGGGCACATCGCCGACGATGGGCACATCCACCTTCACCCGCTTGGAGATCGAGGAAGGGTCGATGTCGACATGAATGATCTTGCGCGGCACCTCGGCGAAATGCGCCGGATCGCCGATGACGCGGTCATCAAACCGCGCGCCCACCGCCAGCAGCACATCGCAATGGTGCATGGCCATGTTGGCCTCATACGTGCCGTGCATGCCGAGCATGCCGACGAACTGTTTGTCCGTCGCCGGG
>Ga0209628_10002051_pt1 | contig 13454 bp, 10 predicted proteins | sample TergutCu122P4_FD_187285 | JGI IMG/M metagenome (GOLD analysis project Ga0209628, IMG submission 187285) | Cubitermes ugandensis P4 segment gut microbial communities from Kakamega Forest, Kenya - Cu122 P4 (SPAdes) (version 2) | ecosystem: Host-associated > Arthropoda: Insects > Digestive system...
CATCTCGAACAAAATTCGAGAAAGCGCCCCCTTTCACAAGGGGGCTTTGAACTTCATCATCATCTTTCCCGCATTCCAGAACCTCGCCGCCGGTGTACTCGATACCGCCGAGTTTTTCTGAAAACAACGACGAAAAGATATAATTAATAAAATCTATTATATCTTTACTGCTCCTGAAATTCTTTTTTAAATATATTTTACGCGGGCGGTCTGTTGTAGGAGGCGCGTCCCCTGCATATTCCTCAAACGCTTTTGAATATCCCGCGAATATATCGGGTTTCGCGCCTCTGAACGCGTATATGCTCTGTTTTATATCGCCGACCATAAACCTGTTGCCGTTTTCGCCGCTGTCGGATTCTGTTGAGATCGCTTTGAATATAATATCCTGAATCCTGTTTGTGTCCTGATATTCATCTATGTAAATTTCTTTATAATTGCCCCTGACCTGTTTTGCGAGATCAGTCGTGTAAATCTCGCCGTTTTCGCCGATCTTTTCGACCAAAAGTTTGATCGCGAACCGTTCCAGATCCGAAAACTCGAATGATTTCAGCCTCATTTTTTCGTCGTGCAGAATCCTGTCAAACCGGTTTATAAAATCTTTCAGGACGACAAGCGATTTTGCGTAACTCAGCGCAAATCTTTTAATATCCGAAAAATTATGTGAAAACAATTTTTGTATATACGTTACCGTTTCTCTAATCAATTTATTTTTTTTATCGAGGATTTCTTTTAATTCCACTGTCGCGGTATCGTCTTTGTCGATCCTGTTTGCCCCGACTTTGACATTTTCGTAATTTTCGCATAAATCATAGGCGTCGTCGTACAAATAAAAATTTTCACCGGATAAAATTTCCGCCAGCAGCGTGAAAAATCCCCGCATATTAAAAAAAGTATTTGAATATTTTTTATCCAGAATATCGTTGAGATTGATTCGCGCGATCATATTTTCGAGATCATCAATACAACCGGTTATATCATCCCAAAGCAGATCTCTTATGCTTTCGCCGAATTTTGTGTTGAAAAATGCGCCTGATTCAAAATCCAATATCTCCCGCATGATTTCGATCTGCGAGTCAAACAGCGCGGTGCCGTCGACCCTCGACGTTATTTTGTCATATATTTTCAAAATCACGCCGTATATATTCTCGTCGTCTTTCGCCCCGAGAAAATTTTCGATCGCGGATATAAAATCCTGATACGAAAACAAAGCGTTTTCCCCGGTGTAAATCTCATTCCCCGCGTCATAATATTGATCCAGCAAATCATCGAGAAGCGCGTGCTTTATGATCGACATTTCATTTTCGTCGGCTAATCTGAACTTCGCGGGAAGTCCCAGCTTTTCAAAGTTTTCCCTGATTAAATTATTACAAAACGAATGGATCGTGCTGATGCTTGCGCGCCCCAATAAAATCTGCTGTCTTTTTAAATGCACGTTGCCGATATCTTCCGACAGTTTATCGTTTAACGCTTTCGAGATTTTATTTTTCAGGTCGGTTGCGGACGCCCTTGTGAAAGTAACGACCAAAAAATCAGTGATATTATAATTCTCCGACATATCGCTGATTTTTTTTATAATTCTTTCGGTCAGAACAGAGGTTTTACCCGAACCGGCTCCCGCGGAGACTAAAAGCGTGCCGGCTTTGGCGTTTATCGCATTTTTTTGCGCATCGGTAAATTTCATAATTATCTCCGGCCTTTCCCGTTATTTCAATTATCATTATAAATTATAAAAGATTTTATATGAATTGTCAAGCCGGTTTGATCGGTTTTATTTTATAAAATAATACGCCACGCCATAGATAATCGAAGCAATCGTCCCGTAAACGATAACCGGGCCGGCTATGACAAACATTTTCGCCCCCACGCCCATAATAAATCCCTCGCTTTTGCTGTCGATCGCAGGGGCGACGACTGAATTCGCAAACCCCGTTATCGGCACAAGCGTCCCCGCGCCCGCATGTTTCGCTATGCTGTCGAAATAACCCAAACCCGTCAGCAGCGCCGCAAAAAATATGAGCGTCACGGATTCGAGAATCCTCGCCGTTTCCAGCCCTATACCGAGCCATATATATAAATCGAGTATCGCTTCGCCGATACAGCATATAACCCCGCCGATCAAAAAAGCTTTCGTTACATTCAACAGCACATTTGATTTCTTCGCGCTTTCGCCTACGTATTTTTTATACGTCGTTTTGTCCATTTGCATAAAATATATCCTCTCTATCTATTTATTTATATTTTATAATAATTATATAATTCTATTTTATTATTTTTAGAAAAAACTATATTTTTTATGCAAAAAATTTATAAAATTTATATTTCATATTCGTTTGCCTTAGATTTACCTAAAAATATTAATACGCCGTTATATTTTCTGTTCTATAATCAACATCATGATCATCATGTTATTAAAAAAATACACGCAGTTTTACGGAGGAAATTTTTATGTATATCTTACAGAACGCAGGCAAAAATATCGGCAGGAACAAAGGGCGTAATATTTTAATGGGGATTATCATTTTGGCGATCATCGCCACAAGCGCGGTCGCCCTGATCATCAACAACACCGCGACGGGCATCATCGACAATTACAAAAACCGGTTCAGTTCCGAAGTCAGCCTTGTTCCCAACCATCAAAAAATTCAGGAAGAAGCGATGAAAAACGCGCAGTCATCAGGCGGCGGCGGGCAAATGTTCAGAATGATGGTGCCTCAAATCCCGCCCGATCAATATATCTCGTTCGGCGATTCTGATTATTTGTCATACTCGAAATACACTTCGTCGGTCGGCGTATTCAACGGCGGCGGCATTAAGGCCATCGACGAAGAAAAAGGCGGCGGCGGCGGAAGGATCAGGGGAAATCAGAGAATGGGCGAAGCGCCTTCCTCGGAAGACGACGGGCAATATTACGCGCAGTTGCTGGGATATAACTTCACGCCCGATGAATTCGCGGACGGCACCCGCAAAATAGCCGAAGGACGTTATCCCGAAAACGACGACGAATGTATCATCAGCAAAGATTTGCTCGATAACAGCGGCCTGAAAATCGGCGATACGGTCACGCTGAAAAGTACGTTAAGAGACGGCGCGGTCATGTTCGACGAGGAAGACGCGGTCCCGAATGCGGAAATCAGTTACACCCTCACAATCGTGGGATATTACGACGATATGACAAACGAATACGCAAACGATTTCATGCAGAATGCGTTTTTCAACAGGCGCAATGAAATCATAACGACCGTCAACACGGTCCTATCGCAAATGCAGGACGGTTATTCGGGAATCAGCGTCGGGGCGAAATATTATCTCAAAACCCCCGATATGCTCGAAAATTTCGCCGCCGAACTGTACTCCAAAGGACTGGATCAAAAATTCGACGTCACAACCGACGAAGCCAGTTATAACGCGATCGTCAAGCCGGTCGAAGGGCTTAAAAGCATAACCTATGTATTTTTGATCGTCGTTTTGCTTCTCGGCGCGGTTATATTGATCCTGCTTTCGACAATAGCCATACGGGAAAGAAAATACGAAATCGGCGTACTCAGGGCGATGGGCATGAAAAAAAGCAGAGTCGCGTTCGGACTTCTTTCGGAAGTGATTATGATAACGGTTTTGTGTTTGATTTTAGGGCTCGGCGCGGGAGTTGCCGTCGCCCAGCCGGTATCGGATATGCTGCTTGAAAACCAGCTTAACCAACTTGAGTCCGAAAACAACAACGGCCCTATGGGTTATTCTCCGATGGGCGGCAATGTGATAAGAGGCCAAGCAGTCGGCGGGATGAGGATGATCGGCGGGCCCGGAATGGGGTCGTCTGCCGAGGCATTAAAAGAAATGGACGTGAGCTTGAATCTCGTGACAGTCGGCGAAATCATACTGGTATCTCTCCTGCTCGCGTTGATCGCAAGCGTCGCGGGTATCACGCACGTCACCAAATATGAGCCGATCAAGATTTTATCCGACAGAACGTAGGGGCGAACTGTGTTCGCCCGCCAAAGCACAATTTATAATTCACAATTCACAATAAATTTTACGGAGGATCATACCCATGAGTTTAATGAAAATAGAGAATGTAACATATAAATATGAAAGTTCCAAAAAAAACGTGCTGAATAAAATGAACGTCGAATTTGAAAAAGGCAAATTATATACGATCGTCGGCAAGTCGGGGTCGGGCAAAACGACGCTTTTGTCGCTCATATCGGGGCTTGACGTATGCGCCGACGGGAATATATTATACAACGGCAAAAATCTGAAAGAAATCAACCGCGACGATTACAGGGCGAAAAGCATCGGCGTCGTATTCCAGAGCTATAATTTATTATTAAACGCGACGGCGATCGAGAATATCGTTTTATCCATGAATATAAGCGGCAGCAGCGAAAAAAATAAAAAAGAATACGCGTATAAGCTTTTGGATAAGATCGGCATAGACAAAGAAACCGCGGACAGAAAAATATTAAAGCTGTCCGGCGGCGAACAGCAGAGGATCGGGATCGCGAGGGCATTGGCGCACAATCCCGATATCATCATCGCAGACGAGCCGACCGGGAACCTCGACAACGACACCGAGGCGGATATCATGGAGATCTTATCCAATCTCGCGCATAACCAGGGCAAATGCGTGATCATCGTCACGCACTCGAAAAAAGTCTCGTCCTACGCCGACGAAATCTACGGGATCGCCGACGGCAAGCTCGTCCCGGTAAAAGTGGGAAGCGGGAAACCGGCGTAAAAGGCGTAAAAGATAACAGAAGAGAAAATGAAGGCAGGATATAAAATCCTGCCCTTGTTTTGTTCAGTTTTTTTTGTTTTTTATATGTAAGTATTATAATTTAATCCCCATCGGTATTTCTTACTAAATACAATACATCGCCTGCCAAAAGTTCGCCGCCTCGATATGCTTGACTGTTGTAATCCTCAACACTTTTATTCTTATTCACTCTGTAAACGTAAGGAGCATTTTTACCAAGCACGAATTCGGGATATCTGCCGGGGATATTTATTGTTATACTTCCATCAGGATTTACTGTATATGGTGACATTGGAGGGACGACAATTTCTTCCCAAGCAGCTATGTAGTAAATAAAGGGCTGAAAATGGGTCACCGGTACTGACCATGCCCAATCACCGATCAACTCGCCGCTGTTATCAAGCCAGCCTAAGAATATATATCCGTCTTTTGCCGGATCTCCCGGATTTGCCATTAGATCTACGCCTATTTCAAGTGTTTGTCGATTCCATTCTTCACCGTCAACATCGTCAAGCCAGAAAATAACTGTGGCGTATTCCGGAACAACTATCGGGGTATTTATCGAAAGATAGAAGTTTAAATCGGAACTAACGTCTGTTCTCTCCCAATCACCCGCGGTCATTATATTACCGTCTTCATTAAACCAGTCCCAAAAATAACCGGAAAACTCAGCGTAACCGCGGTCATTATATAATGCGCGAAGCGCGGTTTCGCAATAGTTTTCGCTGCCGTATCCAATTACTCTGTCAGCCATATATGCGGCAAAGAGGGGTTCGCCGGGTGTAATAAAACCTGTGTAGATTACTGATTCACGGTCTACATCATAGAATGTAATGGTGTAAGTAACATCATTGTCAACAGGCACAAACCCGCCCAATTTAAGCTGGCCGGTATATATTTTTTGTAAACCCAAAGAATAAGTGCCTTCATCTTCAAAAGGAAAGTCATAACTTCTTTTATTGTCTGATACGGTAACCGTTCCGGCGCAGGGCACCGTAACGAACCATTCGTTTGCCGCGCTATAAAGTATGGCGCCGCCGGTTTCACCGGCTATTTTGATATTGGCGTTACTGGCGTCCGCCAGAGTGGGAACCGCCATCGAGATTAACCCCATTACCACGCATAATAAAATTGCTAAAATTTTCATTTTCATACTACCTTTAAACCTCCGTAGTTTTTATTAAAATAAAATATTGTTTTGCTTCTTTTATACACAGACGACAGCGCTATACATGCGCTATACCGCGACGCCGCGTTGGAGTTGAAGTTCTCCACCGTGAATTTATCACGGCTCAGCCTCGTTTTTTTTCAGCCGGAGGGATTATAAATATTATCTATCCGGTTTCGGGAACGCGGTTAACCTGATCTCTTTTGTCCGTTAATATTTTTCCGCAACACCTCCTCGATTCATTTTGATCCAGCAGCCATTCTACATTTTAAAGTTAAATATTCTACCTGCCGACTGCTATTTTCAACTTCCAATTCACATCTTATACATAAAGTCACATCGATATCAATCGTCATGTTCATATTACCATATATGCCGCAATTTGTCAAGGAATTATCGATATTTTAAAAGTCATTTTTCTATAATAATTATTTATATTTCAATAGTTTATATAAGTAAAACTTATGATAAATCTCCAATTATTAAGAAATTATTAAGAAATTATCCGGGTTAATTTCATCTAAATTCATCAAAAATTGACTGCTTTCGAATTTTGATCGCGCAAAAAAACAGGCTGTCACAAAAGACAGCCTGACTTTAATGATTTATTCGAATCATTGTAAATTTATTTATATGTGACTGCTTTCAGCCGTTTGTTATAATAGCAAAAATTTTCCCACGAGACTTCCGGGTGTACGTGATGGTCCACTGCGGGGATATATCTGCCGTACTTTAACATTTCTTCGACCATTTCTATCTGTTTGTCTATTTCTTTTTCCGTTTTGGCGATTTCGCGCTTGTCTATCCCGCCGAATATCCCAAGTTCGGGATATTTTTTTCTGAATTCCAGAACGTCGCTCCCCGCCGCGACCTCAAACGGGAATATAAAATTCACCCCCGCGGACATGAACAGCGGCGCCAATTCGTCGACGTTGCCGTCCGTGTCGACCGAAAAGACCTCGATGCCGTTTTCTTCGCAGAATTTCGATATGCGCCTGTAATTGGGCAGCATGAAATCTTTCACCATCGCCGGAGAAATCAGCGATCCCTGTTTTCCCGACATATCTTCCCACATATGCACCATATCGACTTTTATATATTTCACGGCTTTCGCGTAAACCGACAGCCACAAGTCAGTCAGATAATCCATCATATCATGCACAAGTTCCGGTTCTTCGATAAAAGCGATCAATAAATTTTCAACGCCCATAAAATCCCTGCACGTCCCGAAAAGCCCGTAGGGATAAGATCCAAGCGAAACAAAAGCATTGCCGTTATTTAAATTCTCCGCGAGCGGTTTTATATTTTCTTCAATAAATCTCGGCGGATTGTCGGGATTGAGGCGTTCTTCTTTAAATCTTTTCCATGTGTCCCGGTCTTTGACGGGATAATCCAAAAATTTCGGGATCGTCGCACCCATTTTTGAATCTTCACGGACTATGCCGAATCTGTCGCGGTATATTACCGTGCGTTCTTTATTCTCGAAAACTTCATGTTCATACCACGGGTTTATGCCGAATCTCAAAGCGCCGCTGTCGCCTATATGCGCGAAGCCATCGTCGAACCCGAAATATTCATGCAGATTCACATGAATATCAGCATTTCCGGTTTCTTTTTTCCATCTTTCCAAAGTTTCTCCCCAGAACCCCATTCCGCCAAGATAAGGCGCGCGGTCTGTTTCCCTGCCCAATAAAGTCGCGAGTATTCTCTCTCTGCTTTTCATAAAAAATCCCCTTTTTATATAAATTTTTTTATCAAATCGTTTAATCTGTTTATTTTTGTTTCTTCTTTTTTCGCAATTTCTATATGATTTATCTGTTCGCGTTTCGAATAATCCGGCTGCCTGAGAAACGTTTCCAGCGCGCCGGCGTTTTTTAACGCTTCCTCAATATAGCCGGGAATAACAACCTCCCGTTTTTTTGTGTCTTTTTCCAATGTAACATGAACGATATCGCCCAATTCTTTATTGACAGCCCGCCTGATAAATTCGTTATACACCAGATAATGCCCGTTTTTCGACGGCAGAAGCATATGATCGAATTCATGTCCGTCAACCGTGATACAAACGGGTATATTCCCCTTTGAACCGAAATGCTCCGATGCAGAATAGGGAAAATAAAACACGTTCCATTTGATTTTGCCTTCAAGAATTTTTATTTCGCCGTCAAATTCAAATTGCATATAATCATTCCTTTCTCTCGTCATTGCGAGCGCATTATAACATAAAAAACAGCGCTATTTTCATGCGCAAAGCAATCCGGCGCACACGGCTTTTATATTTTATTGTGATTGTTTCGGTTGTTGATGAAAAAAATGCTTAATAGGAGAATCCACCGTCACTGCGGTGACACCTCCTTTTGCGAAAGGAGGCTGGGGTTTTAGTGCGTCTTTCCTTACGCCCTCTTTATAAACGAACTACGTTCGTTTCGGAAAGAGGGTGCCCGTCGCAACGGGCGGGTGATTCTCTTTCGTATATTATATAAATAATTTTCGCTATCCTCTGGATTGCTTCGCGCATGAATCGAACGAAGTTCGATTATAAACTGCGATTTTTTACGTTAAAATGCGTTTGCAATGACGATTTTTTGGTTTTTTTCACCGCGTGACATTTCTTATCCATTTATCCCCTCGCAAACGGATAAACGCGATGATCCATTTAAAACATTGATCGATCCTCGCGGATAAAAATACGACCGGCAAGGGCGATCCCAAAACGATCGCGTTTAAAAAAGTCAGCGGCAAAACGACCAGCCACCCGCATATCATATCCACTTTAAACACAAACTTGCTGTCGCCCGCGCCCCGGTTTATCCCCGTAAAACACGTCGCGTGATAAAACGTGCCGATCAAAGTAAACGCGCCTATGCCGATAAACGTTTTCGCGAGCGTTTTGGTTTCTTCCGAAAACCCGCCCGACGCCCCGCTTTTGCTCACGATCTCATAAAGCGAGACCAGCGGCGTCCTCGCGAAAAACAAAACCGTACACATCGCTATGCCGAAAGTTGCGAACAGGATTTGCAAAGTATTTGAATATTGCCGCGTCTTGTCGTATTCTTTCGCACCGACTGTTTTGCCGACAATTACGCACGCCGCGCTCCCAAGCCCGGCCGTGAATATCCCCGCAAGCGACATGATCACTTCGGCGATCCCGTTAGCCGACATCATCTGGCTGCCAAGCCTGCCTATTATAACCGCTTTAAACAGTCCGACCAGCCCCCATTGCGTGTCCCCCGCCATAACCGGCAAGCCGTATTTCGCGTAATCGCGCCACATAAATATATCATGTTTAAATAAATCTTTTATTTTTATCACGAGCCGTTTTTGTATCTTAAACGTGAATGTCATTACGATGCAAAATTCGACGACCCTTGCAATTACAGTCGCGATAGCCGCGCCTTTTGCGCCCATCGCGGGGATATGTAAAGTATCGTTCCCGAAGATCAAAAGATAATTCCCGGTGAAATTCGTAAAAAACGAAACGATCGACGCGATAAGCGATATTTTGACTATTTCTATGCACCTGAGCATAGTCGCGAAAGTTTCGGTCAGGATATAGAAAAAGTACGAAAAGCAGACGATTTTTATGTATTTCGCGCCTTCCGCTATCACGTTTTTGTCGCTTGTCACGATCGACATTGCGCCTTTCGGGAAGAAGAAGATAAGGCTTGTTACCAAAGCCGCGAGCGATAATCCGATCGTGAATATAATAGAGAATATCGTCTTGATCTTTTCTAAATCTTTTTTGCCCCAATACTGCGAGATCATCAGCGACGCCCCGCCTGATAGCCCTTTTATAAAAAAGGCGAACAGCGTCGTTATCGCGTTGGCCTGCGTAACCCCCGCGAACACGATTTCCGTATTGACAGGTATATTGCCGACCATGATATTGTCGAGAAAGACGACGCTCAAAGAAATCAGGCTTTGAAACGCGACAGGCAGTCCGATCAGCAGCAGCGTTTTGTAAAAATTTTTATCTCTGACCATATTTTTATGTATCGCTTTCTTTTATATTTTTTATTTTAATTCTCAACCAATTTCTTATATATCATTCCCGCCGTAGTCCAGCGTTCGGGTATTTGCACTCCGGTTATAATAATCTTTTCTTGTTCAAATCTAAGAATGGTCGGTAAATGTTCAACATAAAATTCAACGTCGGATTTCGGGATAAGTTCTCTGATATTCCCGTTCGGGTCTATCATCGTCAAACCATCAACAACCATTTTTAAATTTAACTTTTCATTTCTATAAACTCCGTTTGGCGGCAAAAATTTCGGATTTGGTATCGATTCGATTCCTAAGATTCCTAAAAAAGAAAGCATTTCACTTTCATAACGTTTCCAGTCTCCGTTTGAAATTTCAAACGCAACTTTTTTACAGTCGGCCATATCAAATAATTTTTCGGCGAATTTCGCGTAATCCCTCGAAAATTGCTTAAACCCCTCCGCGCCTTTGGGTTTGTCGCGATAATACGGCTGTAATTTATCTCTGTCCGCAATCCATTCAAAAAATTCTATCCCGCGGTCTTTTTCGAGAAAAGCAATCGTTTCTTCTGTGTTTTCCCTGTAAAAATATATCAGGCAAGGATTTAAAGGCTGAACAATACCGACAAGTTTTTTAACGAATTTTTCTAATTCATCATACGGCATATTTTTAAACAAAAAAGCGAAAATCTGAAACTGGAAAATACTGCTGTCGATTATATAAATTTCGTCTTTATTATTCAACGCCGTTTCAACAAAATACGCCCATTTAGCCAAAGCGATTTCTTTGTATCTGTCAAGAGGATAATTCCACGCGTCAAATTCTTTCAATTCCTGATAAGCCTGTTCGCCGATAATATTTTTATAATTCCATTCGATTTCAAGCAAATCGATCCCTACCGCGTTTTTTCTGAATACCCCAATCCTGTTGAGAATATTCGCGGTTTCGGGATATTTTATCAAAAACGCTTTATATTCTTCGTATGTCAAAACGGCTTCGTCAAAAAATGACGTCGGGTGCGCGCGGGCGACTTCATGTATCCATTTTACTTTTTTCCCGCTGCGTTCAAGCTGTATCTGCAAAAAATAAGAATTTGTAGTTTTGCCCGTGCCCGCCATTCCCTCTAATAGTATTAGTCTTGTATCGATCATTATAATCTCCGCAATTTATTCTTATAAATTTATATACTCCAATATTTCCGCAAAGTCATGTATTTCCGCGAACGGCTTAATCTCTGTGTTGTTTATAAGATTATTCGGATTATACCATATTCCGCGAATCCCCGCGTTTTGACAGCCCAGAATATCTTTATCCAAACGATCGCCCATAAATAACGCGTTTTCAGGCGGAACATCGAGTTTATTTAACGCAAGCTCAAAAATTTTCGGGTCGGGCTTGCCTACGCCGACTTCATCAGATATAATGATAACCTCAAATAATTCATCTAATTTTGTATGCTTTATTTTCCCTCTCTGGGATTCAACAGAACCGTTTGATATTATCGCTGTTTTAACATGCTCTTTTAATTTTAGCACAGTATTTATATTTTCTGCCGGTATTATAGAACATTTTGGAAAATTTCTGGTCCAGAAATCATATATTTCAACGTCAGGTATTCTTAAAGACGGCGGAAATTTGTTAAAAAAGTTATTGAACAACTCTATGTGCGTACGTCCAAAACCGTTGTTGTCATATTTTTTGAACTCACAGAGCATGTTATTATATTGAATATCCGTTACCGCAATATTTTTATAACACTTTTCCATAATAATAGAAAACATGGCTTCAACAGCTTTGTTTCTGTCTAATAAAGTATCGTCCAAATCAAACATTATTGTTTTTATCATTATTTTATTTCCCCGTACAAATCATAATCCAGTACACGTTCTATTTTCACATCGGCAAAATCGCCTTCTTGCGGGGACACGGCACGCCGTGTCCCTACGGTAAAATAAACCTTCCCGTCGATTTCCGGCGCGTCGGCTTCACTCCTGCCGTAATAAACTTCGCCGGCAACTTTGTCAATACCCTCGCATAAAACTTTGACCGTTTTGCCGATTTTCTTTTGGTTTATACTATAATTTATCCGTTCCTGAATCGACATGATCAATTTTTGGCGGCGTTCTTTTTCTTTTTGCGGGACGCCGAGGGCGTCGTCCCCTACATATTTTTCTAAATCCGCCGCAGGGGTTCCTTCTTCCGCAGAATACGCGAACGATCCCAGCCGCTCGAATTTTACTTCTTTCAAAAATTCACATAATTCCCCGAATATTTCTTTTGTTTCTCCCGGAAATCCAACTATAACAGTCGTTCTTACCGTTACGCCCGGGATATTGTCCCGAAGTCTTTTGATCGCCGATTTTATTGTTTCGCTCCCGCCCGAACGGTTCATCGATTTTAAAATTTTATCGTTGATATGCTGTATCGGCATATCGATATATTTTACTATTTTTTCTTGATTTTTTATCGTCTCGATCAATTCATCGGTTATTTTATCGGGATAACAGTATAACAATCTGATCCATTTGATCCCGTCTGTTTCGCAAAGTTTGTTCAAAAGTTCCGGCAGTTTATATCCGCCGTATAAATCTTCGCCGTATCTTGTCGTATCCTGTGCGACCACACAAAGTTCTTTCACCCCGATATCCGCGAGTTCCCCCGCTTCTTTCACTATATCTTCGATTCTCCTCGATGTAAACCTGCCGCGAATCGACGGGATCACACAGTAAGAGCAGCAGTTGTCACAGCCTTCCGCGATTTTTATATACGCCATATATTCCGGCGTTGTCAAAATCCTTTCGCCCCCGGAAACAAACCCGTCCTGCGGTTTGATGGATATGTATTTGTCTTTGTAGGGCGTGACGCCATAAACGAACTTCGTTCGTTTCGCACGCCGCAAATTTGATGTTGTATCAATTTTTATCGACGGCGCGCCGGGGTCGTCGCGCCCTACAATATTTTTTTCAATATGCCTGACCGCATCAATAATATCATGTATGCTGAAAACGCCGACAAGCGCGTCGATTTCCGGCAGCTCTTTCAGGACTTCTTCCCTGTATCTTTCGGCGAGGCAGCCGCAGACGACGATCCCTTTCAGATTTCTGTTCTTTTTCAGCCACGCAACGTCTAAAATATTATCAATCGCCTCTTTTTTCGCGCTCTCGATAAAAGCGCAGGTATTTATAATTATAATATCGGCGTGTATATCCTCGACCACGATTTCATATCCGTCGTCGGCTAATATTTTTAGCATAATTTCCGTGTCGATCTGATTCTTTGAACACCCCAAAGATATAAAACCAATCTTTGATTTATCGCTCATATTCTTCTTCCTCCTCGTCTTCGTTTTCCGCCGCATACCTGAAATTTATATGATCGTCGTCAATAAAGCCAAATACGGCATTTTTCGCTTCCTGATATTTATATCCGTTCCGTACAAGCATATGAATCGCCTTTTGCAATGCGTTTCTGTCGGACTTGTCTAATCTGTTTAAATTTTCGCCGTATTTTTTTTTCAATAAGCCGCGCATATTTTCAAGATCAGCAGATCGGAAG
>Ga0209628_10002053_pt1 | contig 13450 bp, 10 predicted proteins | sample TergutCu122P4_FD_187285 | JGI IMG/M metagenome (GOLD analysis project Ga0209628, IMG submission 187285) | Cubitermes ugandensis P4 segment gut microbial communities from Kakamega Forest, Kenya - Cu122 P4 (SPAdes) (version 2) | ecosystem: Host-associated > Arthropoda: Insects > Digestive system...
CGCCGCTAAATCCATCACCTCTTGAACCGAGCCTTCGGCTAACATAGCAAAGCCTGTCTGACGGCAAGCCATCACATCCGAATGGTCGCCGAAGATTGACAAGGCGTGGGTAGCCACTGTACGCGCCGATACATGAAAGACAGTCGGTAACAGCTCGCCTGCAATCTTGTACATGTTCGGGATCATCAATAATAGCCCCTGAGAGGCTGTGTAAGTAGTTGTCAATACGCCTGCCTGAAGCGAGCCGTGAACAGCGCCTGCTGCGCCGGCTTCCGACTGCATCTCCTGCACTAATACTGTTTCGCCAAAAATGTTCTTTCGTCCGCCTGCTGCCCACTCATCGACATACTCGGCCATGGTGGACGACGGTGTAATCGGATAAATAGCGGCTATCTCGCTGAACATATACGAGATATGCGAAGCCGCTTGGTTACCGTCACATGTTAAAAAATTTTTCTCTTTTGCCATAATATAAATAATATAAATAATTTAAAAATTTAAAAATTTAAGATTTAAAAATTTAAGATTTAAAATTTAAGATTTAAAATTTAAGACTGTTAGTATAAAAAGCCGAAAAGCCATAAAGGGAAGGTGTTGCCATAGCCGGCTTCTACGTTTACTGCATAGTGATAACGGGGGTTGTTTTTGAAACCAAGTCCGGCCTTGATGCAAAACAGATATTGGTTGTCAATCGTAAAATCCGCGAAACTTTTGCCTTCATTCACTACATGTTCTTTTAATAATTGATTGAAAAAAAAGGTTTTGTATTCTACAACGGGGTCTATTTCTTCTTGATAGACGGCATGAAGCAAGTTTGAGTTATAGCTGTAAATAGTGGAGGGTTTTTTAGGAAAATCTTCGCCCACAGGATACAGCATATTGACTAATCGAGCATCCTTCAGGTACTTGATGTAGTGCATAACAGTTGCGCGTGAGATATCCAATTCTTTGCTTAGCCTGCTTACATTCGGAGTACAAGGCGATTCTAAGGAAATCATATAGAGCAGTTTACGTAATTTGGGAAGATAGCGTTGCTCTATTTGTCGAATAAATGACACATCTACTTCGAGCGTGAAGTTCATCGTTTTTATCAGGTTTTCCGAAAAATTGCGCTTCTCTAAAAAGAACGGATAAAAGCCAAAACGCAGATAATCGCTGAAACCGGCTAACAGTTTGTGACCTGACTGCTCGGCAATGTCGCTCGCTATTTGTTGATGACTATGCAGGATTTCTTTTAACTTATAAGACGTAAACTGTTTATTACAAGTAATATTCAGGTATTCACGGAACGAAAAGCCACGCAGTTGATAGATAGCGACCTTCCCGGCTAAATCCGGATTTTCTTCGTTCAAACGCATGACCGCCGGCCCAGTAAAGATAATCTTTAATTCGGGGAAGTTGTCGTAACAAAACCTTAACTCTTTTGACCAACCCGGATATTTGAAAACCTGGTCTAAAAGTAAAGTCCTACCGCCTTGAAATAAAAAATCACGCGCGAAATCTGCTATCGTATGTTCAGTGAAAAAGAAGTGATTGAGATTGACATACAGACATTCCCTGTTATCTATTCCAAAAAACTCTTTAGCATACGACAGAAGGAAAGTAGTTTTACCGATGCCACGCGACCCTTTAATACCAATCAGACGCTCGCTCCGGTCGATTTCATCCATTAGTCCCCTGCGGATTAGTCGTGTTGACAGGCGCTTTACTAGTTGTTGATGCGTGCGGTAAAATGATTCCACTTTAAAAAACATTATATTTCGGGGTACAAAAATACGACAAAAAGTCGGAATTGCAAACTACACTTTGCAATTTTAAGATTTTTTTTATTTTCCCAACCTTGGAAATCCGGCAATTGAGGGTATGGCAAAAATACCTTTTTGTTTCGAGCGGACGTCTTCTATCAGATAGAAAGCATCGGGGTCGAACTCCTCAATAATAGCTTCAACCTTTTTCTGTGATTTCCGATTGATGACGGTTTCAATGACGCCTACCTCAGAGATAGCGCCTTTTCCGTGAATAAAAGTGGAACCGAAATCGCTTTTGTTCAGTAACTGTGTCAATTGGTAGCCGTCTTTTTTTGTATATACCCGCAACAAAACAAAGCCAAAGGCAATTTTATTTTCTACTAGTATGCCTATGAAATTGCCGGAAGCATAGCCGGCTGCGAAAGCTAAATAGGAAATCCAACTATTGGCATGTGAAAAAACCTGCGAAATAATGAGAATCCAAATCAGCACCTCAATAAAACCAACAAATGGCGCTTTATACCTTTCACCTTTGGAGACAAAGATGATACGAAGTGTGCCTAAAGTTACGTCACAAATACGACCCAGAAAAATTACAATGGGTAATAACCAGGGATATACATCAAAAATTTCAAACATAACAACCTTTTTTAGTTAAAAAAACATCTGCAAAGGTAGTCAAATTTGAGCAAAGCGCCAAATGTTAAACTTAGTTGACTTAATAAGGCAGGCTTTAGTTATTAGCTTCTCCTTCTCTTGCCCTATGAGTTAGATGGCTCGGTGTCGGTCTTATCTTTTACTTTTAACATTTGTGGGATGCCGGGGATATTTTTCATGATGTCGGTAACAGGGGCGATGGACGAGACCAAACCTGTTAAGAGGTTGGTTAGCGTGCTACCTTGCGAGGTGTCCATGACGTTGATATTGCCTAAGTTGATGCGTTCGAAGGCTTTGACCTGCTCTGCGGCTATTTCTTTCCACTGTTCGACCATTTTCCATTGGATAGCTACCTGCGGATTATTTTCGGCCACGCGCACCATGGCTTCAAAGCCTTCGGCTTGCGCCATTAAGGAGGCTTTTTCGGCTACTGCTTTGGCTAAGCCTTGCTGTTCGATTACTTTGGCTTGCGCTACCCCTTGTTGTTCGATAACCTTGGCTTGCGCAAACCCTTCGGCGGTGATGGCTTCGCCTTTTCCGCGTCCTTCGGCGGCTGTTGCGTCGGCGCGTCCTTGTGCATCGATACGTTGCTGGTTGGCGTTGGCTTCGGCTTCTTTCTCTAATTTAAGCTGATAGGCTTGGGCGTCAATCAGTTTTTGCTGTTTGGCTATTTCCGAAGGGACTATCTTTTCGGCTTTTAGCGCGGCTTCGGTACGTTTAGCGCGCGCTTCTTCGGCTTCTTTGCGGGCGATTTCTTTGTTTCTTTCGATTTCGGCTAATGCGCGTTCTTCTGCCGATTTGGCCTGGCTTTGCGATTCGGCTTTTATCACCTCTAACTCGGCATTGGAGACAGTTACTTTCTTTTTCGCTTCAATCTCACCGATACGCGCCTGCGAATCGAACTGTGCAATGCTGATGTCCCTGTTTTTACGGGCTTCCGAAATTCTTGAATCCCGCTGGGCTTCAGCTTGTGCGACGGAGATATTCTGGTCGCGCTCGGCATTGGCGATGGCTATCAGCTCATCCTTTCTGGTCTCGGCTACTGTCGCATTTTTTATTTTCAACTGCTCGGCAACCTTTGTCTCGCCTTCCCGCTCGGCTGTTGCGATTTCTACATTGGCCTGGTTGATGGCTTTTGCCTGGTCTTTTTTACCTAAAGCGACGATGTAACCGGCTTCGTCGCGGATGTCGGTGATGTTAATGTTTATCAGGAAAAGGCCTATCTTGCGTAACTCGGTGTCGATAAGTCCTTTTGCCTTTGCGAGAAACTCGTCGCGGTCGGCGTTCAACTTTTCGATGGTCATGTCGGCGATGATAGTACGCATCTGACCATAGACGATGTCTTTCACTAAGTCTTCTATCTCCTTGTGTCCCAAGCCTAAAATTCTTTCGGCAGCCGCCTGCATTACGTCCGGCTCGGTGCTGATACCCACAGTTACGGTGGTAGGGACGTCTACGCGAATGTTCTGCGACGACAGCGCTTTTTGCAAGTTACAATCGAACTGAAGCGGCTTCAACGACATATAAGCATAGCCTTGTAATACCGGAATGACAAAGGCCGCGCCGCCCTGGATACACTTCGACGATTTATTTCCTCCCGTCTTGCCGTAAATAACAAGTATCGCATCCGATTTACATCTTCTGAAGCGGGATAAAATACCGATGATGGTCAGTAAAATAAGTACGACCAATACACTAACTAATACCATAAAATCAAAGTCTAACATATTCTATAAAATTCTTAATTTTAAATCTTTAACATCCCCCTGCCCCCGTTTCTTCCCTTCGGAAAGAGACCCATTGATTGATTTACACAGGAACGTTCAAAGGGGGAGTTGGATGGACGGATTGCCGGGTGCCGGAGACACGGATTTTCTGCCCTTTTTCGAAGCGAATATCTTCAGAGCAGACCAAAGTAATCGTGACCGGACGGCCTTCTAATGTCAGAAATACCTCGCCTATCTTCTTTTTGCTATCCCAAAAATAGACTTCGGCTTCCATATCATTGATATCTGTCGTGTATTTCAAGTTCTGCTTCAGTCTGACAAAAAACAGTCTATACACAGAGTACAAAGCCAATACAAAAACGATTCCTGTAACTGTGCCGGTCGTAACCGAAAGCATTGTAAACTCTTTCATCACGGACAATGTCAAGGAAAATCCAATAGCAAAATGCACTAATCCCTTGAATGAAAACACATCGCCTAACATAAAACCGGAGCCGACATCAACCTGGGCATCCATATCCATATCTCCGAAAAACAAGGAGATAATCGTCGTTATCAAAAAAAGACCCGACGATACGATCAATACGATCACATACCATTCCATTGTGATTACTTTTTGATATACGAAGGAGCGTTCTTAGCGGTGACACCTTTCTTCACTTCGTGGTAATACGAATAAGTTAAAGGCGTTTCGTTTTCTGCAGTTATTTGGGCGTCCAACACTTCACCCACAAATAAAATATGCGTACCCACATCCATTTCATCGCATAGCTTACACTCAAACCAAGCGATACAATCTTCTAAAACTATTGGCGTTTGAGTTTGTTCCCCAAAAGTATACGCACTACAATGCTCGAACTTATTAATATTAGCCCCGGAGCGAAAACCAAAAGTTCCCATCGTCGTCGGTTTGTAGTTTTGGTTAAGCACGGAAGCGCTGAAGACTTTTGTTTCGCGTATCAGTTGCGCTGTAAAATTGTTTTTATTGCATGCAACCATAATCTTTGCCGGCTCTGCTGTAACCTGCATAACAGTAGTGGCTATAAACGCATTTTGGCACTCTCTGTTACCCGAAGCAACCACATATACCCCGTAGCTTAATTTGGAAAATGTCATTTTATTCATATCTTTTTCAGTTAAAAAATCGTGCAAATGTAGATAAAAAAACTCATTTTCCAAAAACACTGAGAAAAATCGTGTCTTTTATAAAGTAATGCCCTTTCATCTATTGATATATTCAAAAAAAGTCGTACTTTTGCAAAAAAAAAATAGGATGACAAAAGAGCAATACGTTGATTATTGGATAGATACTTCCAATAACGATTGGGTGACGGCGGAGGTGTTGTTTGATGCTATGTTTACTCAACAAACTGCAATAGAGACGTTACGAAGTTAGACTCGCGAAAATCTTTAATTATCAAAATATGAAAACGAAAGTCTTTATCTTTTCTGTATTAGTAGCTGCCTCATTATTGTATAGCAGCCATTTATTATCATTCAATAATCAAAATGTTATGAAGTTTGAATTAGTCACTTTGCCGTATGCAGCCAATGCGCTGGCGCCGGTTATCAGTCAGCAAACCATTGATTTTCATCATGGTAAGCACCTGCAAGGGTATGTAAACAACCTGAACAACCTGATTCAGGGAACAAAATTTGAAAAGGACGACCTCGAAACGATTGTCAAGGAATCGGACGGAGCAATTTTCAATAATGCCGGACAGATTCTGAACCACAACCTCTATTTTACTCAGTTTTCGCCCAAAGGGGGCGGCAAACCTTCCGGCCGGTTAGCGCAAGCCATCGATAAGGTATGGGGTACGTTTGAGAACTTCCAAAAGGAATTTGAGACAGCCGGCACAGGCTTGTTCGGCTCAGGATGGGTATGGTTAGCATCCGACAAGGACGGCAACCTGTCCATAGTCCGCGAATCCAATGCCGGTAACCCGTTGACCAAAGGGTTGAAACCGTTGCTTACTTTTGATGTCTGGGAACATGCCTATTATCTCGACTTTCAAAACCGCCGCGCCGACCACCTGAACAGCCTGTGGAAAATCATCGACTGGAAAACGGTAGAAAGCAGGTATTGATATATAAGGCGTTTGTATAAAACCAACAGGCATGAAGTAAATGTAATATTGAAATAATATTTTATGGCAAAAGAGAAGATAAACAGTAAAGTGTTGATAAAAAACAAACGTGCGACATTCGACTATGAACTCATAGAGACGTTTACGGCAGGTATTGTACTGACCGGGACGGAGATAAAATCTATCCGTCTGGGAAAGGCAAGTTTGGTAGATACCTATTGCGTCGTTGAAAAGAGCGAAGTGTGGGTGAAAAACATGTATATCGCCGAATATTTTTATGGCACTTACAATAATCACGAAGCCCGACGCGACCGGAAGTTGCTGCTTAATCGGAAGGAGATACGCTCCCTCGAATCGGCAGCCAAAAACAGCGGGTTTACAATCGTGCCTACAAAGCTGTTTATCACCGATAAAGGCTTAGTGAAAATCGTTATCGCTATTGCAAAAGGTAAAAAGGAATACGATAAACGCCAGACGATTAAGGAACGGGATGATAAAAGGGCTATGAGCAAAGCATTTTTGTTAAGGAAATAATGAACCCCCAAATAATTCATGATCTATTAAACGAGCGGATACTGATTCTCGACGGCGGGTTAGGTACGATGATACAGACGTACAACCTGCAGGAAGAGGATTATCGTGGTAGGCAATTCACCGATCATACCGTTCCTTTGAAAGGTTTTATCGACTTGTTGAATATCACCCGTCCGGATGTGATTCGCGAGATTCAATATCAGTACTTGGAAGCAGGCGCTGAAATCTTTGTCACGAACACTTTTAATGCCAATGCCATCTCGATGGAAGATTACGGCGCACGACACTATGCGCGGGAGATAAACCTGACTGCAAGCCGGTTATCGCGGGAAGTAGCCGATGACTTTATATATAAACACCCTGACAGGACGGTTTTTGTAGCCGGCTCTATTGGTCCGACAAATAAAACGGCTTCGATAAGTCCGGATATGAACGACCCCGCTTTTCGTGCCATCTCCTATTTGGATTTATATCAGGCTTATTATGAGCAAATTGGAGCCTTGGTTGATGGTGGCGTTGATATTATTTTTTTTGAAACGGCTTTCGATACCTTAAACATGAAAGCCGGATTAGAGGCTGCCGTACAGGTTTTGTTAGATAAAAATCGTCCGTTGCCGCTTATGCTCTCTATAACGCTGTCGGGTAAAAGCGGTCGCACTTTCTCCGGTCAAACGCTGTCGGCCTTTCTTGCTTCTATTCAGCATATACCCTTGACATGCGTGGGTTTAAACTGTTCTTTCGGCGCTTCGGATATGAAGCCTTTCCTCAAAGAGCTTGCTTCGATAGCACCCTGTTACGTTTGCGCCTATCCTAACGCAGGCCTGCCGAACCGGTTCGGACTGTATGACGAAACGCCTGAAAGTTTGGCTGTTAAGTTGAAAGAGTTTATCGACGATGGACTTGTAAATATCATTGGAGGCTGCTGCGGAACAACACCCGCACATATCGCACAGTTGCCGGCATTAATAAAAGGCGTCAAACCCCGTTTACCGGCTGAGAAATCTACCTCTCTATGGCTTTCAGGCCTCGAATTGCTTGAAATAAAACCTGAAAATAATTTTATCAATATTGGTGAAAGGTGCAATGTGGCTGGCTCACGGCTGTTTCTGAGGCTTATCAAAGAAAAAAAATACGATGAGGCGTTGAAGATTGCCCGCAAACAGGTGGAAGATGGCGCTTTAATCATCGACGTCAATATGGACGACGGACTGTTAGATGTTACAAAAGAAATGGAGACTTTTCTTCGGTTGATGGCTTCAGACCCTGAAATAATGCGTGTTCCTGTGATGCTTGATTCCTCGAACTGGGAGGTCATCGAAAGGGGATTGATGTGTTTACAAGGTAAAAGTATCGTCAATTCTATCAGCCTCAAAGAAGGCGAGGATGTGTTTCTGCAACGTGCCAACCGCTTACGACGTCTGGGCACGGCTATTATTGTGATGGCTTTCGACGAGAAGGGACAAGCCGATAGTTTTGAGCGTAAGATTGAAGTCTGCCAACGCGCCTACCAACTACTCACTAAGAAAATTGCTTTCCCGCCTCAGGATATTATCTTCGACCCCAATGTGCTGGCTATTGCTACCGGCATGTCGGAGCATAATCGCTACGGGCTTGATTTTATTCGTGCCGTAGAGTGGATAAAAGACAATCTGCCTTACGCCAAAGTGAGCGGCGGCATAAGCAACCTGTCGTTTGCCTTTCGCGGAAATAACTATATACGCGAAGCGATGCACGCCGTTTTCCTGTATCATGCCATCCAAGCAGGGTTGGATATGGGGATTGTAAACCCTTCGACAACTGTATTATATAGCGAGATAGAGCCTTCTTTCAGGAGCTTATTGGAAGATGTGGTTTTGGCGCGTCGCCCCGAAGCTGCCGAAGAACTGATAGCGTATGCGCAGGAGCATAGTGAACAGATAACCGGCAAACAGGAGAAAACGCAAGACAACGGATGGCGCAAACTTCCATTGGAAGAGCGGATAGCCTGTTCGCTGATGAAAGGGATTGACGACTATATAGAAACAGATTTGCAGGAAGCCTTACTGTTATACAAAAAAGCGGTCGACATTATCAACGGCCCTTTGATGGACGGCATGAAAAAGGTAGGAGATTTGTTTGGCGCCGGCAAAATGTTTCTTCCGCAGATCATCAAGACAGCGCGCACGATGAAGAAAGCGGTTGAACTGCTCAAACCGGCTATCGACAACACCTCATCAGCCCCGATAAAAGCAGGAAAAATTGTCTTTGCCACCGTGAAGGGCGATGTACACGACATAGGGAAAAATATTGTTTCTATCGTCTTAGCCTGTAATAACTACGAAGTGATCGATTTAGGCGTGATGACTCCCGCCGAAACAATATTAAAAGCCGTCGCCGACCACCAACCGGATTTGCTCTGTCTATCAGGACTCATCACCCCTTCGTTGGAAGAAATGGCGCATGTTATCCGCGAGATGCAGAAGGCGGGCTTCAACACGCCTGTGATGGTCGGAGGGGCTACCACATCTAAACTTCATACGGCCATGAAATTAGCCCCGCTCTACGAATCACCGGTTATGCACGTAGCCGACGCCTCTCAAAATCCGGTTATTGCCGCCCAATTATTAAATCCCGATACACGCCGGAGCTTTATCTCCGAGTTGAATGATGAATATGAGAGATTACGAAATTCACATTCAACAAAACCTTTACTTCCTCTTTCAGATGCACGAAATCATCGCTTCAAGACAAAGCAGACTGCTTCTTTCAAGACGCCCATACCAAAACATATTGGCGTAAAACGGCTATCTATTCCAGTTTCAGAAGTCATATCCTATATCAACTGGAGATTCTTTTTTAAAGCATGGAAATTAGATGGCTGCTATGCTAACTTGTCTCAAATGCAAGAAAGTGAAGGAAGTGAGCTACCTGAAGTTGAAACGACAAAAGCCCGTGAAGCATTGAAACTATATAAAGATGCGCAAAAAGTTTTAAGCCAATACGTTACGGATAATAGTTGTTGTGAAGCGCTTCTTGGCTTTTTCCCTGCCGTTAGCGTTGGTGATGATATTCGTATTGAAAATATAACGTTCCCGATGTTACGCCAACAAACGCATAGCGAGGATGGCTTTTGTTTGTCGCTATCCGATTTTATCTCATCCGAAACGGATTTTATCGGTTTGTTTGCAGTCACAGCCGGAGACAGGTTTCTTGCTAAGCCCGAAAACGACAGCTATCGTCAGATTTTAGAACAGTCGTTATCCGACCGTTTAGTCGAAGCCGCCGCTGAGTATCTGCATGAGAAGGTGCGAAAAGACTACTGGGGCTATGCGCCGGACGAAAATCTTTCTATTGAAGAACTGTTCAAGGCACGCTATTTAGGCATCCGTCCGGCTGTCGGTTATCCTTCGTTGCCCGACCAGAGGTTGATGTTTAAAATTCGCCAACTGTTGCCAATAGAAGACATCGGCATCAAATTGACAGATAACGGGGCTTTGATGCCTGCTTCGTCCGTTTCAGGTTTTTATATCGCACACCCTGAAGCCAAGTATTTCAGGGTTGACAACTGGACCACTAATAATTAAAAATGTGTATTCGTAAATCAATATTCGTGGTCAAAAAAAATTTGTAACAAAGATATATATGAAAGTAGAAATTATTACAATCGGCGATGAATTGCTCATAGGTCAGGTAGTAGACACAAACTCTGCCTGGATGGCAAAAATCTTAAACGACAACGGATTTCAGGTTGTCCGTAAAGCGACTGTCGGCGATGAAGCCAACGACATCAAGAAAGCGATTAGCGATGCCATTAGCCGCGTCCCTATTGTGCTGACGACCGGCGGTTTAGGCCCGACCAAAGATGACATCACCCTGAAAACGCTGTGTGACTATTTCGGAACAACCCTGTACTTTTCGGAAGAAGTACATACCCACATTCAAAACATGTTTCTGAAAAGAGGCTATACGATGAATGAACTGACACGCAACCAAGCATTAGTTCCGAAAGCAGCGACTATTATTCAAAATGACGCCGGCACAGCACCCTGTAGCTGGTTTGAGAGGGACGGAGGCATCCTGGTTTCGTTACCCGGTGTACCGTTTGAAATGAAATGGTTGATGGAAAATGAGATTGTTCCACGACTCAAAAAACGATTTCATCGGGATTTATTTATCCGTCACCAGACATGTAGCGTCACAGGCATAGCGGAAGCGGCATTGGCTATCAAACTGACGGATTTTGAAAATGGCCTGCCCCCGTTTGTAAAACTCGCCTACCTGCCCAAAGCGGGTATCATTCGTCTGCGTTTGTCGGCCTATAACGAGGAGCAATCGCAGGCAGATGCAGCGATTGAATCCTTGCAGCAGCAGTTAGAAGGGTTACTGCAGGGCTATCTCATCCCTAATTTGGATAATAATATCGAAGTGTTGGTTGGCGAAAAACTGCGCTCAACAGGTTTAACAACAGGTACGGCAGAAAGTTGTACCGGAGGCGCTATTGCCACACTACTCACATCTGTTCCTGGCAGTTCCGATTATTTTCGCGGTAGCATCATCGCCTATTCAAACGACGTAAAACAAAGATTACTAAATGTATCCGAAAATGACTTACTGTTATACGGCGCAGTCAGCCAACCCGTTGTCGAGCAGATGGCACGCAGCGCACGGCAGGTATTAGGAAGCGATTATGCCATTGCCACGTCCGGTGTAGCTGGCCCCGGTGGCGGCACTTCGGAAAAGCCGGTAGGAACGATATGGATAGCCATAGCCAACAAAGACGTCGTTATTTCCCGCAAATTCCAGTTCACCCCCGTCCGCGAACAAAACATTCAACGCACTACCAACGCCTCCCTGCTCATGTTACTGCAATTTCTGAATTTGTATACAAAATAAGGGGGTTGGTATACAAACTAATATTGGCATATAATAGTTTACTACTTTTGTCGTTTTACTATTCACACATTTAATATAAAATATTATGAAATCTTCTTTTTCAAAACGACGTAACGCTTGGGTTTGTCTGCTTGTTGCCGGATTGATGCTAAGCTCTTTATTTAATGGATTCATACCGGCTCATGCCGAAAACGCGATGCTACCGGTAAGAAGTAGCATTCTTGATGACCCAGATACAAGCGATCTGATACTTAACGGTTTCAATTTTGGCTTTGAAACGGTGTCTAACACTGAGGGATTGCCTGACGGATGGGGACGCTGGGGAGCGCCTTCCTATCAAATTGTTCTTGATTCGGAAGTGAAACATTCGGGAAAATATGCCCTACGGATTGAATCGGTGACGAAGGATTATGCGCCGAATGAGTTTGGATGTCCCCGTTTCTCTATACCGGTTGATTTTACCGGCAAAACCGTTACGGTGAAGGCGTTTATGAAACTCGAAGGAGTGGAGCGACCGATTGGGTTATTGCTGCGCGTCGATGGCGAATCGGGGTCATTGGCATTTGATAACATGCAGCAGAGGCGAATAGTCGGGACACACGACTGGAAAGAGTATTCGGTAACAGTTGATCTGCCTGCAAATGCAAAAATGATTCACATAGGCGCCCTGCATTCCGGACCGGGTAAGCTATGGGTGGACGACTTTCAGGTTATTATCGGACGAAAATATGATTATAACTTAGGTTTCGAAAAGGTATCTAAACCTGAAGGATTACCGGATGGATGGCTCAATTGGGGAAACGATTTATACACTATTCAAATAGATTCGGAAGTAAAGCATTCCGGTAATTTTGCTTTGCGACTGGAGCCAAAAGGCGAACCCGATATGCAAAGCATCGGTTGTCCGGCACGCCCTATTCCGGCTATATTTGCAGGCGACAGCATTACCCTCAAGGCTTTTATGCGAACCGAAGGCGTAGAAAGACCTATCGGATTGATGCTGCGTATTGATGGTAGCAATGGTGTTTTACAGTTCGACAATATGATGCAAAAGGGCATCACAGGTACTGATAAATGGGAAGAATATTCAGTAACGCTTCCCCTCCCTGACGAAGCGAAAGCAATTTTTATCGGCGCTATCTTTTTGGGAAAGGGCAAGCTGTGGGTGGACGATTTTCAAGTGCTGGTTGATGGCGTGGATATCTCTATCGCTAAACCAAAACCACCAAAAATTTTTAAGGCAGAAACAGATACCGAATTTGATAAAGGGTCGACAATCACTATCAAACAAGTCACTCCGCAAACGGTAGCCAACCTCGAACTGTTAGGAAAGATATGGGGTTTTTTAAAATATTACCACCCGGCAGTTGCTACCGGTGACTATAATTGGGACGCCGAACTGTTCCGTATCTTGCCGTCTATCATCCATGCACCCAACACCGGCGAAAGAAATAAGCTGTTCGTTGAATGGATAGACCGCCTAGGCAAATTGGCGCCGAATACTCAAACGACAGTCGTAGAAGCAAAGTTGCTGCCCGACCTGGCATGGATGGATAATTCGGAGTTAGGCCAAGCCCTGACGCAGAAATTGAAAGAAGTGAAAAACGCTAAAAGAGAAGCCCAACATTATTATATCGGCTTGCATCCGGGCGTTCAGAACCCCGATTTCAAGAACGAAAAACCCTACCCGCAGATGAATTATACCGACGATAGCGGCATGCGCCTGTTAGCCCTTTTCCGCTATTGGAACATGATAACCTACTTTTTCCCCTATAAACACTTGACAGGTAAAAATTGGGATACCGTACTCGGCGAGTTTATT